>TARA_B110000858_G_scaffold62201_1_pt1 | contig 14646 bp, 14 predicted proteins | sample TARA_B110000858 | Tara Oceans TARA_B110000858 (sample SAMEA4398247) | marine metagenome | biome: Polar Biome; feature: [SRF] surface water layer (ENVO:00010504); material: water (ENVO:00002006), including particulate matter (ENVO:01000060) such as... | depth 5 m | reverse complement strand
ATACTCCCCAAGCTCATACTCCCCAAGCTCATACTCCCCAAGCTCATGTTCCCCAAGCTCATAGCCCTCGACAATCTCAGGAATACATTGCAATGAATCGTCATCAGTCAGCATCTGCTCACCGAGTAAGTCCTTCAGTGGAGGCAGATCAGGGATGAAAATCTCGGTGCCTTCTGGCGCATCTTGTGCGTAGGAAAAAATGATAATTTCCGCGGTGTACCGACGAACCGACGCTTGCTCTTCTTGCGATAGCGGGTCCTGTCCGAATGCGGCGCTAGTCAACAGTGAAAGCACCAAGAGGGAAGTTCGTTTTTTCATACAATGAATCATCCTATTAGCTGCTTTTGATCGCAAGGCATTGCAAAAGACTCTCGATCACTTTAAAGCGCTCTTCAATATCACTCAGATCCGCGCTGACCTGCAGGCGATGTGAGCCTTTTAATCGATAATGACTGCTATCATTTTGCACTAATTGGATGAGGGCGACAGGATCAATATGGCTCTCAGCAGCGAAAACCAGATAACCGCCCTTGTCCGCAGCATCAATTTTTTCGACACCTAGAGCGAGAGCCGACTTTTTGACTGCGGCAATTCGAATAAGATTTTTAGTCGCTTCTGGTAAGAGTCCGAACCGGTCAATTAGCTCCACTTGCAGTTCGCGTAAATCCTCGGCGCTTCCAGCTGCCGAAATACGCTTGTACAGCATCAGCCGTAGGTGGACGTCGGGAACATAGTCGTCCGGGAGCAGTGCTGGGACGTGTAGGTTGATGTCGACACCCAAATCAAGTGGCGCCTCTAAATTAGGTTCCTCGCCGGCTTTTAGCGAGTCTACAGCACGTCCCAGGAGCTCCGTATAGAGCGAAAAACCGATTTCCTGAATCTGCCCACTTTGTGTCTCACCGAGCAGTTCTCCAGCTCCTCGGATCTCCAGGTCATGCGTCGCAAGCGTGAATCCGGAGCCAAGATCCTCAAGCGAATCGATCGCCTCGAGTCGTTTAATGGCATCGGGAGTCATCACAGCTTTCGGCGGGGCAACCAGGTAAGCATAGGCGCGGTGGTGTGACCGTCCTACGCGACCGCGCAACTGATGCAACTGGGCGAGACCGAAGCGATCGGCTCGATTAATGATGATGGTGTTGGCAGTCGGCACATCGATTCCACTTTCAACTATTGTGGTGCACAGCAGCACGTTGAAACGCCGATGATAAAAATCAAGCATGACTTGTTCTAGATCGCGCTCCCGCATTTGCCCATGCCCGATTCGAATATTAGCTTCAGGTACCAGCTTTTGCAGTTCTATTTCGATTCGCTCGATGTCTGCAACGCGGTTATGAATGAAGTACACCTGTCCGCCACGCTTAATTTCACGTAGGCAGGCTTCGCGAATGACGACGTCGTTCCACTCTGACACAAACGTTTTGACGGCCAGTCGATCAGCCGGTGGTGTTGTGATCAATGACATTTCGCGAATGCCACCAAAGGCCATGTTTAGGGTTCGCGGAATGGGGGTTGCAGTCAGGGTCAGTATGTCGATTTCGCTCCGCAAGGACTTGATTGACTCTTTATGACGGACACCAAAGCGATGCTCCTCGTCAATAATGACAAGACCTACATCATGAAAGTCCTTTGTGTGCCCCAGCAATCTGTGAGTTCCGATAACAATATCGACGTTACCGGACTGCAAGCCTTTGACAATGTCCTTCACCTCTTTTGTGGACTGGAATCGTGACAGCACCTCAATTCGAACAGGCCAATCGGTAAATCGGTCCCGAAAACTCTGACCATGCTGTTGCGCAAGCAACGTTGTCGGTACCAGTACCGCGACTTGTTTGCCGTCATGTACTGCCGCAAATGTCGCTCGCAATGCGACCTCAGTTTTCCCGAATCCAACGTCACCGCAGACAACCCGATCCATCGGTTTATCGGATGCGAGATCCTTAAGAACCTCACTTATTGTTTGTGCTTGATCTTCTGTTAACTCGAAGGGAAACGCGGATGCGAACGAGCGATAGTCGCCCTCAGACCAGCGGAATCGATGTCCTACGCGAGCTGCCCGGCGTGCATAGACGTCCAGTAGTTCCGCTGCAACATCACGAATTTTCTTAATGGCGCGTTTGCGCGCCTTTTCCCATTGATCACTGCCAAGACGATGCAATGGCGCATTATCGGGTGATGCTCCGGTATAGCGGGATATCAGCTCTAACGCGTGAACCGGTACGTACAGTTTGTCTCCGTCCGCGTATTGCAGATGCAGGAATTCGGCCTTGATACCGCCTGTCTCCAACGTAATCAGCCCGAGGTATCGACCGACACCGTATTCGGCATGCACCACGGGTGACCCTTCTTCCAGATCATTGAGCTGGCGAATGATGGTTTCAGGATCACGATCATTTCGGCGTTTTCGGCGTCGTGCATTTGTTCGTTCGCCAAACAATTGCTGTTCGCTGACAATTGCGATCTTTGCGGATGGCAAGATCACACCATTGTCGACTGGGGCTATCGTGACTCCGATTCGATGACTGCCTTCGCGAAACTCATGCCAACCCTCGACACGAGCAAGATCCAGACCGCGCCCAGATAAGAGATCATGCAATTGCTCGCGGCGACCGGGAGAATCAGTACTGAAAAGCACGCGCCCGTCAAATGATTGTAGAAACTGCATAAGCGCCGCCGCCGCATCTTCATAACGTGTTTCGATTTTCATGGCTGGTGGTAGACGTGTGTCGAAATTATTTGCGCCGCTGCCGAGCGATTGCGCTGAATAACGAATGAGAGAAAAACCCTTGATTCGTGACGCGATCTTTTCAGGGTTTATGAATGTTTCTTCAATGCTTAGGACGGGTCGTTCTTGATCAAGGCTTGCCATCGCATAACGCTCTCTCACTTCAGACCAGAATTGTTGAAGAATTGAGTCGATCGAGTCAGGCGATAATACAACTGAATTCGCCGGAAGGTAGTCAGCAAGCGACGCGGTAGTATCAAAAAACAATGGAAGGTAATACTCAATGCCACCATGTGCGATGCCGTCGGATACATCTCGGTAAACCTTGGACTTTCTAGGCTGACCCTCGAAGCGTTCACGATAGTTATCACGGAATGTGGCAATTGCATCCTTATCCAGCGGCACTTCTCTGGCCGGCAATATTTGTATGACGTCAACTTTTTCACCAGATAACTGAGTATCTGCTGAGAAGTATCGTAGTGACTCAATATCATCGTCGAAGAAATCAATTCGAACTGGCGCATCGGTTCCCATGGGGAAAATATCAATTAAAGAGCCCCTTACTGCGAATTCACCGTGCTCAGATACCTGCGGCACACGCAGATAGCCGGCATCAATCAATGAGTTCGTAAAGTCTTTGCGCGGCAATTGCTGGCCACGTTTGAGAGCCAATGAGCGAGCGACGACGTAGTCCAATGGAGGCAGGCGTTGATGCAGAATGCCGACTGTCGCAATGATGACGCCGGTTTTCATTGTCGGCAGCACCGATAGCATGCTTAGTCGTTGTGAGATTATGTCCTGATGTGGGGAGAAGCTGTCCCATGGCAGAGTTTCCCATTCGACAAAGTGCTTAACAGGAACAGCACCGTCCGAAAAAAAGCGTATCCCTGCTTCCAGTTGATCTGCATGCCTTGGGTTTTCAGCGAGAAGCACCAATGGTCGACAGCCAGCTACTGCTAGGATCTCTGAAAGCTCAGCAGCCGCTAGTGAGCTACTTGCACCGATGAGGCGACCCCATGCATAGTCCTCTCCGGCTTGGGGAAGCTTTAGGTTAGAAGGTAGTAATACGGATTCGTTCAAGGCTGCGTTCAATCATTTAGAGTTTCTTGGGCGCGATTATTGCACAGACGCAAAAAGGTCTGGGTCGTTTCCGGTCCAAGCCTCGTTTTTTATCGGCTAGCGCTGTATGACGGCATGAATGACCTTTCCCAGTGCGAACTGTATCGCAGGTCGTTGAATGTGGTTTAATGCTTGCGAATGTTAAATCCCGTCGAACTCTTCGTCGGGCTGCGCTATCTCCGGGCCAAGCGGCGCACCCGATTCGTGTCTTTTATCACGCTGATTTCCCTTATCGGGATCTCTCTGGGTGTGGCTGCGTTAATCGTAATTCTCTCGGTTATGAACGGCTTCGAAGGCGAGTTACGTGAACGCCTGTTGAGCATGTCGGCGCATGGCTCAGTTGCAGCAGCAGACGGGACTACGGAGGATTGGGAGTCACTTGTTGCATCGGTTGCGGCAGAGCCGGGCGTGAAAGCCGCGGCTCCTTTCGTACAAATGGACGGCATGATTCAATCTGGCAGAGATCTTGTTGCCGTGATGGTGCATGGAGTCGAGCCTACCTATGAACATGAGCTGTCCGGTGATCTAATCAATATGATTGAAGGCGACCTTGACGTTTTACAGCATGGAGAACGCAGTATCATATTGGGCCGCCTTCTTGCTTACGATTTAAGTGCACGCGTCGGTGACAGTGTCATCTTGCTAGTACCCAAACCGTTAGGTGATGGAACTCTGGAGCCGGTACTGGAGCGCTTCGTCATGCGCGGCGTTTTTGAGGTCGGCCTGCAGCATCATGATGCTGTGCTTGCGCTTGTGCATGTGGGCGACGGAGCGGAGATTATGGGGCTCGGTTCGGCCGTCAGTTCGGTACGCTTCAGAGCGGATGATGTGCTGACTGCTCCAGCCATTTCACGGTCCTTGCAAACACAACTTGGAAGCGACTTTTCAAGCAGCGATTGGACCATAGAGAACGGTAGCTACTTTCGAGCGATTCGATTGGAAAAGATGATGATGTCGCTCATTCTATCTCTGATTATTGGTGTTGCAGCATTCAATATCGTGGCAAGTCTAGTCATGGTCGTAACCGATAAGGTAACCGATATCGCGGTGTTACGGACATTAGGTATGGCGCCACAGAGTGTTGTGAAAATATTCTTTGTCCAAGGTGCGGTCATTGGTTGGGCTGGCGTGGCATTGGGTGTCTGCCTGGGCGTGACTCTGGCGATTAACATTCCAACAGTGGTCCCATTTCTTGAGCAGTTATTCGGTTTTCAAATCATGCCTGGAGACGTTTATTACGTAACCGATATCCCATCTGAGCTTGAAATGCAGGATGTCGCGGTCATTGCGATTTCCGCATTTATATTGACTTCACTTGCCACACTTTATCCTGCAAGGCGTGCTGCGCTGGTTAATCCTGCTGCTGCGCTTCGTTATGAATAGCTACTGATGGGTGGGTGTTTCGAATACTGGATCGGCAATCGCTATGTCCGCTCGCGAAGCAACAATAGCTTTGTGTCGTTGATATCCGCGATTTCGATGTTGGGCATTGCAATTGCGGTTGCCGTGTTAATAGTCGTCATGTCGGTTGTGAATGGATTCGAGCGTGAGCTCCAGGACCGCTTGCTGACAATGACGGCACACGCAAGTATCGAAGCTGCGGATGGCCGCTTGGAAGATGCCGAAGCTCTTACTTTGATCGCGACCAATAACGCTCGGGTCAGTGCTGCAGCTCCTTATGTCCATGGCCAGGCTTTATTGGTGTCTGAAATGAACATCAGTGGCGCTGAATTACGCGGCATCGACCCCGTACTTGAGAACGAAGTATCGGGCATTAGTCACGTCATGCAAGTTGGGTCACTGGAGGTGCTGGAGCCTGGCGCGTTTAAAATTGTTTTGGGCATTGAGCTGGCGGCCGCAATGAAAGTCGAAGTGGGGGATAAGGTGACAGTGACCTTAGCTGAGGGCCGGGTTACGCCGGCGGGAATTATACCTAGGACCAAGCGATTCACCGTTGGCGGAATATACCGAGTGGGCATGTATGAGTTTGACCACCGCCTTGCGTTCATCAATATTGCCGACGCGCAGAAATTGTACTGGATGGGCGGCTCCATTAGTGGTGTCCGCTTGGCTGTAAGCGATATTTATGAGGCTCCTGCAATCGTTCGCGAAGTGGCTTTGGAGAACGGTAAGCGCGTTCTGGTTAGCGATTGGACTCGGCGCCACGTCAATTTTTTCCGCTCAATACAGATCACCAAATCAATTCTTTTCGTCATTCTGCTAATGGTCATCGGCGTTGCGGCATTCAATATCGTTTCAACGCTCGTCATGGTCGTGAAAGACAAGCAAACTGACATTGCCATATTGAGAACAATTGGTGCCCGTCCACTCAGTATTCTCAAAATCTTCATAACACAAGGCAGTATTGTCGGCATAATTGGGACGCTCGCTGGTGTATTTTTTGGGGTGCTGCTGGCCTTGAACCTTGAATTGATCATCGGTTTTTTCGAATCAACGTTCGGTATTAAGTTTCTCGCCGCTGATGTTTATTTCATCAGCGACCTGCCATCAGAAGTGCGCTATGGCGACGTTGCTGTAATCGCAGTGATCGCTCTTGTATTGGCATTAATTTCAACCATTTACCCTGCTTGGATTGCTGCAAAAACAGCGCCGGCTGAGGCCCTAAGATATGACTGAACCTATACTCGATTGCCGTGGTGTCGTACGACGATTTAATGAAGGTGCATCGACGCTGGTCGTTCTTCACGGCGTGAATCTTCAAGTGCAGCTTGGCGAGCGTCTGGCAATCATCGGTGCGTCCGGCTCAGGGAAGACGACCTTGCTGCAGATCATGGGTGGTCTCGATGAGCCGGATGAGGGGGAGGTTTTCATAAACGGTGAGGCGATGCACGGTACTAATGAGACTGTGAAAGGCGATTTGCGTAATCGCAATGTTGGTTTCGTGTATCAGTTCCATCACCTTCTGCCGGAATTTACCGCGGAAGAAAATGTCGCGATGCCATTAATGATCCGCCGCGAGCCACGAGTTTCGGCGATCGCAATGGCTCGGACTTTATTAGGCCGTGTCGGACTCGGCGAGCGACTGCAGCACAAGCCTGGTGAATTGTCCGGTGGCGAACGTCAGCGAGCAGCGGTTGCGCGAGCGCTCATCACTAGGCCACCACTTGTTCTGGCCGACGAGCCAACAGGAAATCTGGATTCTGGAAATGGTGGTCACGTACTGGAGCTACTGTTGGAGCTGAATCAGGAATTAAAGACTAGCCTGGTCGTTGTAACACATGATCATTCGATTGCAGCGAGGATGGATCGTATCCTCATACTCGAAGATGGAGCGCTGAAGCCAGCAGGCTAAAACTATCGGTTGGGCCGGTTTTTTCGTTTACGAGTTTTGTAGTCGGAGACTGATGATCGCCACAGCAAATCTAGCGTGACATATCCTGCGATCGCGGCAACAACACCAAGAATGACGCATCCCAGCAGCATTGGTTGCCAAATTGTCACGAACGTGTGTGTTGCCCAGTCCCACGACATCTCAAATTGAAACTTTCGCAAGGGTGTATCCAGTAGGGTCCGACCGAGGCGGTAGGCAAAGTAATACATCGGCCCCATCGTCAGCGGATTGCTGATCCAGGTTGCGAGGGCCGCCACAGGAATATTCACCCGCATCATGAGTGCCAATAGTGCACCCGTGAGCGTATGCCCAGGAATTGGCATAAAAGCAATGAATAAGCCGACTGCGAATGCTGGAACCACAGTCCGGCGGCGGATACCCCAGAGGCGGTGGTCATGCAATAGATTTTGAAACGGCGACAGATACCATTGCGTACTGAGCTGGTGGCGCTTAAATGCGAATTTCCTGAAAAAGCGCCTTGGCATTGAACGGTGGTCCGGTTTTGATGGAATACGCCGATTTCCACGATATCCATAGTAAGGGCCTGCCTACTTCCCCTGGCAGGAGGTTTCGCGGCGCAGCATAACAGGGTTCCACTCAGCTTGGAGTTTTGCATGATATTACTTGCGACCATCGTGTCAGATGCCTCTAATCTCATGTACATGCATACTGGCCTTCGCCACAATTTTCGAGGGTGTAAGAGGGGGGCGGGGTTCGCCACCTGCGTTACGAACGCATGCGGCAACGCCACTTCTGGCAAGGCTCTGTGCAGCATTAACGAGAATTTTTGTCCCCGCCACTGTATATTTCCATTTTCGCGATTAATTAGGTTCTTATGGTTGAGATAGTAAAATCCGGTGGTTGGCTGATGCTGCCCATTATTCTATGCGCGATTATCGCCATGGGCATCATTCTCGAGCGATCCTGGGCGCTACAGCAGAAACGGGTTATTCCAGAGGACCTCACGAGCAAAGTCTGGGGTTGGGTCAAGAAAAACCAACTTGAGCATAAGCAAATTCAGGCGCTGCATCAAAGTTCGGCGCTGGGGCAGATACTCGCGGCTGGGCTCATTAATCGTGATCGTGATCGGGCTGTGCTGAAAGATTCTATCGAAGATACGGGCCGTCACGTTGTACATGAGCTGGAACGTTATCTTGAGACGCTTGGAACGGTTGCTGCAGTCACGCCGTTACTCGGCTTGCTCGGTACCGTTATCGGTATGGTCAAGGTATTCACGGCAATAACGGCCCATGGTGTTGGAAACTCAACGATCCTTGCTGGCGGTATCGCCGAGGCTTTGATCACGACGGCTGCGGGACTTACAGTCGCGATTCCAGCGTTGATCGGTTATCGATACTATCGAACGCGGATCGACACGCTCGTGGTCGATATGGAGAAAGAAGCGATTAAGCTTGTTGAAGCATTGCATCGACGCAGCGAAAAAATAGACAAATGAAACTCAGTCTTCGTGTCCGCGCGCAGCCAGAGGTGAATCTCACCTCGCTGATCGATGTTGTCTTTTTGCTGCTAATCTTTTTCATGGTCTCGACAAGCTTCGTTAAGCAATCGCAAATCAATATTAGTCTACCGCAAGCCGATAGCTCGACTGTTGTTGAGGCACCGCCTGAGCAAATCGACATCATGATTACCACGACTGGAACCTATTTCGTCAATGGACGTGAGTTGATCAACAATCGGCCTGAAACAATTCGCAATGCTCTGCAGAAGGTCTCGATAGGGCGAAGCAACATGCCAATGATCATTAGTGCCGATGCAAATGCCAAGCATCAACACGTTATCACAGCAATGGATGTTGCCGGTCGACTGGGCTTTACCCATATCAGCATCGCCACTGTCAATGATCCGATCGAGTAGCAAGGGAATTACGACGAAGTGAGTAAGCGTATTGATCCTGAAGTTCGAGTAGTCTATGGGCGCCTCTGGCGCTACGTTACTCCACATAAGTTGATCGGTTTCATAGCGGTTGTTGGCATGATGGCCACTGCAATGGTTGAGGCAGGCCTCGTCTATCTGCTGCAACCTTTGATGGACGACACCTTAGTCGCAAAGAAGGTTGAGTCTGGTAAGTGGATACCGATTGCATTTATGGGGATCTTCATCGTGCGCGGCCTGTCCGGCTTTGCGACGGAGGCGTCACTGGGATGGATTGGCCGCAGCGTAATTAGTGATCTGAGACGAGAGGTCTTTAGTAAGTTCCTGACATTACCGATCAAATTCTTCGATTCTCAGGCCGCGGGACCTTTGTTGTCGCGACTGACGTACAACGTTGAGATGGTTGCCGAGTCGGTTACCAGCGTAGTTACCATCGCAGTGCGGGATGTGCTGACGGTCTTTGCCGCTTTCGGCGTCATGTTATATCACAGCCCAACCCTAACGATATTCGTGGCGATCCTGTTTCCGATAGTTGCGGTATTGGTTCGACTACTGGGTGTCGCATTCCGCCGCTACAGCGGACGAATCCAGGATTCCGTAGGCGAAGTCACTCAGGTGACTGATGAAATTATTCGGGGTAACTCAGTTGTCAAAGCGTTTGGTGGATATGAATATGAGCGTGACCGACTGACCAAAGTTGACGATGATAATCGTAAGCAGAACCTGAAACTTATTCGCGTGCGCTCGTTAGGTGTTGCGATCACGCAGGTCGTGTTTGGATTTGGGATTGCGCTTGTCATTTATATTGCCGGCCTCCAATCGATCAAGGGTATCTTATCGCCGGGCCAGTTTATTTCATTTTTCTCGGCGATGATGTTGATGTTGCAACCCGTGCGACGAATTACGAACGTAAATGCTACGCTACAACGAGGTGTTGCCGGCGCCGATAGTCTGTTCATGGTTCTCGATGAGAAAGATGAGAGTGACGTGGGTACATACGCAATTGATCGTGTTCGCGGCAGAGTGCAGTTCGATAACGTCGGGTTCTCCTACGACGATGGCCCAGTCATTGATGGTGTTAGTGTTTCTATCGGCGCCGGAAAAACATTAGCGATCGTTGGCCATTCGGGAAGTGGCAAGTCGACACTTGCGAGCTTGCTCCCACGATTCTATGAAATGGATTCCGGCGATATTTTGATTGACGACGTATCTATCCGTGATTTCACATTGGATAGCCTGCGCAGCAATATTGCTTTGGTCAGTCAGGATGTAGTTCTATTCAACGACACAATCCGAAACAACCTCGCGTACGGACAACTCAAGTCTCATTCCGAAGAGGATTTGATGCGGGCTGCTGAAGCAGCGTATGTGTTGGACTTCGTCAACGATTTATCGGATGGGATGGAAACAATCGTTGGCGACCGCGGTGTGCTGTTATCCGGAGGTCAGCGTCAGCGTATAGCGATCGGCCGGGCTTTGCTTAAAAATGCGCCAGTGCTAATTCTTGATGAAGCGACGTCCGCGCTGGACGTACACTCGGAGCGACGAATTCAGGACGCCTTGAATGTGCTGATGAAAAATCGTACGACGCTAGTTATTGCCCATCGTTTATCCACCATTGAGAAGGCGGACAAGATCATCGTTCTCGATGCAGGGAAGATCGTTGAGTCCGGAACACATTCAGCGCTTCTCGCCAAAGACGGTGGCTACGCTGCCCTGTATCGCATGCAGTTTAGCGACAAGCAATAAAGGCCGTGAGCGTTACATACAGATGGATTCACCGGGTCTGGTATAAAGGTGCAGCATCAGGGCTACTGTTGCTACCGCTAAGTGGCCTCTATTGGCTGATACTGAGACTCAGAGTATTACTCTATTGCTATGGAGTGCTGCCGACCAGAAAAGCTGCGGTTCCCGTTATAGTTGTTGGTAATATTACGGCGGGCGGAACGGGGAAGACGCCAACGGTAATATGGCTTGTGAATGAATTGCGCAGCAGGGGATATACCCCAGGTATCGTCAGCCGTGGCTACGGCGGCAGCAAATCCGGCAGCTCCATGAGGGTCGATATTTACAGCGATGCAGCAGTGGTTGGCGATGAGCCGGTATTGCTCGCCAGAAGAGGGCGCTGCCCTATTGTAGTAGACGCGAACCGTGTACGAGCGGCATCAATGTTGGTCGATGACGGTGTCGACGTCATTGTTGCCGATGATGGCTTGCAGCATTTGCAACTGGAGCGCGATTTCGAAATTTGCGTTATTGATGGGTCGCGTGGACTGGGCAACTTTCGCCTCCTTCCTTCAGGGCCGTTACGAGAGATGCCTCGGCGACTGAAAAGCGTTGACCAGATTCTGATTAACGGAGAGGGTGACTTTCCGAATTCGATCTCATTCGAGCTCTTGGCATCGGACGCGAATCGCTTGAATGGCTCCCTGACTCGACCGTTACAGGGATTCAGTGGAACGACGGTGCACGCTGTCGCCGGTATCGGGAATCCGGCACGTTTCTTTGACCTCCTGCGTTCGCATAATATTCAAATCATTGAGCACAGTTTTCCCGACCATGCCGCACTTACTAAGGCGAATCTAAATTTCAGTGATCAGCTTGAGATCTTCATGACGGAGAAAGATGCAGTTAAACTCGGTAGAAACCTTCCTGACAAATTTTGGTTTGTCCCTGTCGAGTTAAATATGGATCCCGCAATGTCGTCGGCGTTGATTGAGAAAATAGAACTGCGCTTGCAAGGCTGCGGAGAAGCGCGATGATAGAATTCGTTGTCGTCATTCCGTCGCGTTACGCTTCCACGAGATTACCGGGCAAACCTCTACTGAATCTAAATGGCAAGCCGATGATTCAGCATGTCTATGAGCGTGGTGTGGAAAGCGGGGCAGCGGAAGTCGTCATTGCGACTGATGACAAGCGAATTGCCGATGCTGCAGAATCGTTTGGGGCAACAGTCTGCATGACGGCAGAAGGTCATCAATCTGGCACAGAGCGGATTGCAGAGGTTGCTGACCTGCGAGATTGGAATGATGCTCAAGTCGTCGTTAACCTGCAAGGTGATGAGCCATCGATGCCCGCAATATTGATCAAGCAATGTGCCAAGCTACTTACTGATGCTGCAGTAGATGTCTCGACGCTGGCATCGCCATTCTTGACTCGTAATGATTTTGAGAACCCGAATTGCGTGAAAGTGATTCGTAACTTGAATGCCCATGCAATTTACTTTTCGCGGTCCGTCATTCCGCATGCATGTGAGTCAGGTCAGGACGAACTAGCGATACGAACAGCTCTGCATCATCATGGGATATACGCATATCGATGCGGTGTCCTGCGACAGTTGGTTGCCGCGGAGCCTTCACCACTCGAAGTTAGCGAGCAGTTGGAACAACTGCGCGCGCTTTCTCTCGGCATGACCATCGCTGTCGGTATTCCAGCGGAACGACCTGGGATTGGTGTCGATACGGCCGAAGACTTACTTAGGGTTGCCGCCGAATTGAGTTAGGCAGGCGTTCAGACTATTGACCAGAATGTCGGATGTTATTCTTTTCAAAAATTAATGGCGATCTGAGCTTCAAAATGCTGCCATCGCGACCTGCTTCCCCGACGAGGATTTGTTTCTCGCATATCAACACAAGCAGCGCCGAAATCTCTTTCGTTGCCGAAGTGTCCTCTGCTGTCTATAGTGCGGAAGAAATGATTGGGCGGGCAAGCATTCAAAAGGTACTTATTATCGCTAGTGTCGTCATTGGTTTTTTGTTGAGTTTTTCCCTTGAGCATCCGTCACGGTTGCAGGCTACTTATTAACGGGCATGAGGCCAAACGCAAGGTGAAGGATAGTACACTTTTTTATTTACGGTTGAGTATCCGCATTAATTCCTGAATCTTAGTATCTACGTCTTTTTGAGACTGAAGTGAAGTACTCACACATTCTTGAATATGTTTTTCGAGGATTTTATTCTCTACAGTCGTTATGGCTGACTTTGCAGCTCTCAATTGATCGAGTATATCGATACAGTATTGTCCCTCATCAACCATTCTAGCGACGCCTTTAACTTGACCGCTAATGCGGTTCAAATTAGGTATAAGTGGTTTATGACAAGATGATTGCATGGCGCATCCTTGGCTTAGATTATTAGTGGGACTACGTAGGTAAAAAAGCTCGCAAAAGCGAAAATACCCGTTGAGATGAAGTAGAGCCTCTGGGATCGGCGGCGGGTTTCTATGCAGACTCTCCTTAATTCAGGGTCTATAGGGCATGGCAGTCTAGCCGCGCGATAGTTAATGATGCCTGCGACCACGACCATAAGGAAAGCAAAAGTACTGATCGGCACCTTGTACAGCGACAGGGTAACTAAGAAGGGGAAAGCGCTGATTAGATTGGCAAAGCTTGCGCCTGCCCCCAAGCTTACAAATAATGCAGGTAAAGCACAGCATATCAACGTCGAGGTGGAGGCGAATAAGGAGAAGAAGTTGCTTTTCTGTACCTGTAGGTGATTATCTTGCATCTCACTTCCCAACTATCTGTATATCAGTAGTATTGAGGCCATTGTTAAGGATTTTCTTTCTAATATCTGCGTTATCAATATCATCAGCTACAGGAAAAGCTAACAACACTTTACCGGAAGCTAAATCGACATCTATTTTGCTAACACGCTTGTCTTTTCCAAATGTTTTTTCAATGCCTCGAGCACAAAAGTCACATACCATCCCTTGAACGCTGATGACGGCAACGGCGTTATTGTCTATACCAATCATAAACGCATCGAATCGCTGTACATCAACATCGATATTTTTGCCATTGACCATTTCATTATGAATATGACCTTTATGTGAAGGCATACTGTCCATATCATGATGCCCAGCATAAATAACTGTAGGTGATATCAGTAGGCTTAGTAATAATATTTTTTTCAACATTATCTTCATCTCTTGGTTAATGATTAGAACCGATACATTAGGTGTAGGTCCCAATCCGTTTTCTTGTGGTAGCTTATTTCAACCAGCGCTCCGCTTTTAAGGAACCTTAGCACCGGGTATGTAATTCGTTCATTGTCTAAATTGTTTTTCTTTGTTTCGACCATTAGCCATGTATGGAAGTCGCCATAGGCACCCAAGTAGGGTGCAATACCAACTTTGACTGATTGCTCGACCATATCGTACCCGACCCCTGAAGACCGCTTAACTGAGAAGCTAGTAAATAGTCGTCTTGTTTCCCAATCACCCGCCAGTGAATAAAAATGGTTGTTACTATTATTCGGACTAACGCCTGTCTTTAGGTATAGGTTGCGCTGGGATTGTGCGGTATTTTTGCGGTTTATTAGGTAGGTGAATCTTACTGAGGGAAAGTATTCGTTACTGACCTTATCTCTCTGGTAGTCCAGACCTACAGAGTAGTTAATATTTGGTGTGTAGTGCCAGTAGATATTGTCTGTCAGAGAGGTGGAGTTGACCATTAGCGTATGCCCACCGACATAGGAAATAGGCCTTGAAAAGGAGGCCGAAGACAATAGTAGACATAGAATAATGATTGGGGCTCTGATACCCCAGTAGGGTATATATA
>TARA_B110000858_G_scaffold7844_2_pt1 | contig 14700 bp, 8 predicted proteins | sample TARA_B110000858 | Tara Oceans TARA_B110000858 (sample SAMEA4398247) | marine metagenome | biome: Polar Biome; feature: [SRF] surface water layer (ENVO:00010504); material: water (ENVO:00002006), including particulate matter (ENVO:01000060) such as... | depth 5 m | reverse complement strand
CGGACTAAGTAACGGACTAAGTAACGGACTAAGTAACGGACTAAGTAGTTCTCAAATTGTTACCGTTATTAAGACATTTTATAGCAAAAACCATAGTATGATCTAATCCACCTGATTGTAAAACCTTTCCATCCCTATCTTTTATTTTAATAGTTAGCCTATCCAATGTTTTCAATATTGGATTAAAATATTTAACCGTTCCATAATTTTTAGTATTATTAAAATAAATCTGTTCCGATTGCGCTATAGGTATCTTTACGTAACTATCGTGTATATTCGTATTCGTAGATTTTAATCTATTAAGTTCCTTTATATCTAACAAAACATATTTATCGCGTTCTTCTGTTTTAATAGTATCACCAATAATTATATTAGTATAAAAAGTTGGAGAACTGATGGTTTCATTAACAATTACTGGAGAATCTATAGTGAGCTTAAGAGATATAATTGTATCTGATATGATTTCAAATCCTTTAATCTTAGAATTATTTACATTTTGCACATTTTCGCCAGAATATTTAAATGTAATCGTCATAGTGCTATCAAATATGTTTAAAGTATCTAATAATTGTTGATAATCAGACTTATTATTAATAGTAAGTTGAAGAGTATAGTCGCCACCGGTATTATCCGTGATTGACATACTAGATATATCTAATTTATTACTAAAATCTTTTTCACTAAAGCCGAAATATTTCCCATTCGTATTTGTTTTATAGTTATAACTACCGGTATTTGTGGTAGTATTCCCATATAACGTTGTTGGGTATGTTTTTTCCGAACCTTTAAAATAAACATTTATGATATCATTAGTATTAGTACTAAAATAATATCTATCAATAATATCATGGTATTTTAATGTAATATCATATGATTTTCCACTAATATTTTTAAAATTATTGTATTGACTTGCAAAATGAGTTACCATATTGGATGTCGTATAATTACCTTTTCCAATTTTTACGACGTAGGCATCGTCGGTGTTATGTTTAATGTGTAATTCATTATTCGTCGAATCAAATTCGTAGTTACTATATTTGTAATCAATCGATATAAGTTCAACTTCAATTACATCTGATAGGGGCGAATTAAAGTGCATCACGTAATCGTTGGCATTTTTATATAAAAATTTATTCCGATCTTGTGAATCTATTACAATAATAGTAGCATAGTCATTTCTATTTACAACAACGTCAGGTTTTGGAACCATGTGTGAATGATAGGGCATCATATCTATTTATATTATAAAATATATTATAAATTTATAATATATAATATATTACATTTTACACTATAAATTATTTTTAAACAGATAATATCATTATAAAGAAAATAATTAAATATTAAATATAATATAGATATAATGGAGAGATTGTTTTTTTCGAAAGATAACTTTAACATAATTTATAAAATTTTAAATGATAAAATTCAAAATAGCTTACATATAGATATAGATTCTAACCCTAAATTCCATAAAGAGTTAATCAATATAATAAAGGCTATATATCAACAGCGAAGTACGTTCAATTACCCGTCTAATCTAAGTCATGTAGATACGAGCAGATACCTCTCTCAGAAATCTATTAATGTTGCCCTTAATTATTTCACTGACACGATCAAAAAATCCAGAAACAATGTAAACGTTGACCAATTGTCACGAGATATGAATAGTGCTACAAGAGAACAGTCTAATAGATTAGAACAGAGGCCTATGGATACTGGTAAACAGTATGATCATACAAGTGACCGTTCTAGTGTGGTGTCTGACTATAATCGGCTTATGAATGAACGAGATACTCCAGCTAATAATTTCCCTAAACCAATAAACTTTAAAGAGTCCTCTACTGTTTCTAATAATGATATTAAAAATAAATATGAGTCTTTAAACCAACATAGACAATCCGATTATGATAATTTAGAAAAATCCAGCGCAACGTCGCAAAATAGTTCGAATAATCATAATATAAATACTATGGCGACACAATCTAATTATTTAAATAATCCGTCGAATAATGACATCAATACTTTAATGAAGCAACAACAGGAATTACAGCGTAAAATCAGTTCCATGCAAAAAGCGCCCTCTGGAAATAATTCTAACCAGGAAGAAAGAACATTTGTTCCACCGACACAGCAAAATCCACAATTTATGTCTACAGATAATAAACCGATTAATGATATTTTTGAAAATCAGTTTACATCTCTAATAGACCCGAATGATTCGTCGAATGAACCTGTGACCGAAATTGGTGAAATGCAGCCCGATTCTAATATAGATTATAATTCAATATTAGAAAATATGACATCTGGTGACGATATAAATGAACAGTTTACGACTCCTGTCCAAAATATGGCATCTTATGAAAAAGATGAGGTTTCTCCTATTTTCCCAAAAAGTATGATTTCAGACACACCAGTTGTTACTGATACCAATCGTACTAATGTATCTAATAATGTATCTAATAATGTATCTAATAATGCTATAGCTGATCACGAACTTAGTATTATTAAAACCAGTTTAGAAGAACACGCAACAAGCTTGGTTAATACGAACAATAAAATTGATAATATGGTTAAATTAATACAGGCGCAAGATATAACAAAGTTTTATAATACCATATTAGATATCCCTAAACTGATAAAAGAACAGAAATCTGAACCATTAACTATACGAACGCATAATCTAATCATAAGTTCACGTGATAGAGATTTAAGCAAGACTGATTTTGATAAATATAACTTTAGAGTCGTCTTTGGGGCCGAGGGAGATCAAGAAATTTCAGATAGTGATAAGGCAGTAGCATATGATAAGGCATATAAAGCCACCGTAGGCAATGCAGCCGCTAAAGATGAGGCTGGTGTCGAGGCACGTTCCAATCTTCAGAAGTTCAGTTCTTCTGGTCTCACCAATCCAACTGTTCAGCAAGTGTTGAAGAATATTATTTCTATTAAATTGAAAAGAGTCGTTATACCTAAACCCCGACAAGATTTGGGGTGGATACCCGAACCCTATTTATTTCTATCAGTTGATGAATTTGGTTCAAATATAATCAGCACTAAAAATTTTGGAGCTAAAATATTCTGTAAATTACATTTTGATAAAGAATTTGGCTTCGGTACCGGTGGTAGACAATATCTATACTATAAAAATGACGACGACGATTTTACAATGTTTTACCCGTCTCCACTTGGTAAACTTGATAGACTTACCCTTAAATTATTAAACTCTGATGGCACGAGTGCACTGACTTCATTTAATGATATCGACGAGCAGAAAAATATCACTATGTCATCAGATGATGTCGGATCGGATCAGCAGTTTCACTCAAATACATTCGTGAATGATAGAATATATAATAGAACGGTAAAAATATCAACAACAGTTAAGACCTTTGATACTGTCAATAAGACATTTACCCTACAAGATGCGCCGATGGCTGGTCATACTCTAATTAACTTATCGAATCAATTAGAATACATCTTTGAAGTAAAAACACAAGAACATGACCCTACATCTGAATTACGACCTATACTTTAAAATTTAACTTTACAGTGATACTCACCCGTATTTATTTATAATTAGCTTATGTAATTATAAATAGATAATATAATTATAAAGAGAATAATTAAATACTAAATATAATATAGATATAATGGATAGATTGTTGTTTTCCAAAGATAATTTTAACGTAATTTATAAAATATTGCAAAATAAAATTCAGAGTAGTTTAAAGGTAAATATAGATACAGACCCAAAGTTTCATAAAGAGTTGATCAATATAATTAAGTCGATATACCAACAACGTGGAACCTTTAACTACCCGTCTAATCTAAGTCATTTAGATACAAGTAGATATTTATCTCAGAAATCTATTAATGTCGCACTACGTTATTTCACAGACACCATTAAGAAAACTACAAGAAATGTTAATGTAGACCATTTATCTAGAGATATGAATAATGCCTCGAGAGAACAAACTAATATATTAGATAGACGCCCCACGGACACTGGTAAACAATATGGTCATACCAATGGTAGTTCAAGTGTGGTGTCTGACTATAATCGTATTATTAATGAACGAGATACTTCATCTAATAATTTTCCTAAACCAGTAAACTTTAAAGAACCTTCTGCCGTTTCTAATAATGATATTAAAAATAGGTATGAATCTTTAAACCAAAATAGACAATCTGACTACGACAGTTTAGAAAAATCCGGCGCAACTTCACAAAATAGTTCGAATAATCATAATATAGGCACCATGTCAACACAATCGAACTATTTAAATAATCCCCCGAATAATGAGATACATGAGTTAATGAAACAACAGCAAGAATTACAGCGTAAAATCAATTCCATGCAAAATTCATCATCTAGAAATAATTCCAATCCCGATGAAACCGCATTTATTCCACCGGTACAAATGACCCCTAATGACGATTCTGCTCTTAATGCCCAGTTTAATAACAGTAACTCACCCGCATTCAAGCCACCATCTCAACAAAATCCACAATTCATATCTGAAGATAATAAGCCAATTAATAATATTTTAGAAAATCAATTTACATCTCTAATAGACATGGATGAGGATACAGATGTTAGTGTAAACAAACCTACGGAAGCGATTAAAGAAATGGAACCTGACACTAATATAGATTATGATTCACTATTAGAAAATATCACCAATAGTTCCGAGATGACGAATAACAGCATAAATGAACATTTTATGACATCTGTTCAAAATATGGCATCAGATGAAGACAACGTTTCTACTATTTTCCCAAAAAGTATGATTTCGGAAGCACGCGACATTACAGATACTAATCGTAACAACGTTTCTAATAATGCTGCAGCAGACCACGAGCTCAGTATAATTAAAACTAGTTTAAAACAGCAAACTACTAATTTGGTCAATACCGATAATATCGTTAATGATATGGTTAAATCAATGGAGACTCTAGATTTGCCTAAGTTTTATAATACTATTATGGATATTCCACGATTAATAAAAGAACAAAAAACGATACCGTTAACTATTCGGACTCATAATCTAATCATCAGTTCGCGTGATAGAGATTTAACCAATATTGATTTTGATAAATATAACTTTAGAGTCGTCTTTGGTGCTGAGGGAGATCAGACAACCGAATCGGCTGGTTCGAGTGATACCAAATTTACGTCATCGGGACTTAGAAATCCAACTGTTCAGCAAGTATTGAAGAATATTATTTCTATTAAATTGAAAAGAGTTGTCATACCAAAACCACCAAGTGATCATGAGTGGATACCTGAACCCTATTTATTTCTATCAGTGGATGAATTTGGCTCGAATATAATCAGCACTAAACATTTTTCAGATAAAATATTTTGTAAAATACATTATGATAAAGAATTTGGTTTAGGTGACGGTAGACAATATCTATACTATAAAAATGACGACGATGATTTCACAATGTTTTACCCATCCCCACTTGGTAAACTTGATAGACTGACACTCAAATTATTGAACTCTGACGGAACAAACGCAAAGACTTCATTTAATGATACTGATGTTAGTAATCCTCCTTATACTTCTATAGCTCCAATTCTTTCATATGATAAGATTGGCATTATTTCGGGAAATTCTTTTATCAATTACAATGATACTGACAGTTCCTCATTTTTGTCTACCAGGAGATATACAGCAATTGGCAAAGGGGACGATGGAACATTTAAGTTGTCGTTCGGTGAAGCGACTACAACGGCCATCGACTTCGATGCAAGTAATACCGACGTGCGGCGCGCTTTAACGACACTATCGTCAGTAGCGTCGTGTTCTGTGACCTTTTCTGATGGTGAGGTCGCTGTCACAGATGGTGACATTAACATTATGACATTTGTTATTACTCCGAATATGACTACGATGCCTCTTTTAGGTAATAAGGTGATATTAAAGGCGGTGGACATTACTGGTGATGGTATTAGTTTTAGTCAGGATAATTTCACACTAAGGGCAGTTGGTCCAGCTGCTACTCTTACGAAATCTTATTATTATGCAGCAAGAGTAAATTCTAATACCTATACTCTACATACAGCTGAGCCAGTAACATCAGAAAACTTAGTTACTTTTTCTTCTGATTTAGGTTACTTACAGAGTTTAGAGATAGAAGTTATTAATAGTAAAGATTCAATAATTACCACCAGAAGTGGAAATATCTCCCTGGGCACTATAGGAGATAGTGCTGGTAATATAACCGCAGACGAAAATCACAGTTTTACAACAGTTGTCTTGTCTGTAAAGCACTTTGAACGTAGTCAGGAAAATACACTATTAGCAATTGAAGCGGCGACCGATGCAGCAACAGAATTCTCTGTTTTATATGATACTCTTGGTGATTTAATAATTGAACTAAACAAAGCTGAGCTTAACATGGTTAAAATTAAGGCAGAAGCCACAAAAATTAAATCAGATGTAGAAGAATCTAATAGTATTATTGAAATAGCCAATGAAGCTACATTATTATCGAATATAGTAATCGCAAATATTAATACTTCATACGGTATTAGTCCGGATGAATCCGTGTTTGAACAAGTTTCTACAGAATTAGTTGATGTAACTAGAAGATTATTTAATCTATCAAATAATATCACCACAATTATACAGAAAGTAGATTTAATATCTGATGATGCTAAACAATTGAAAGAATATATCGATGATGGATCTGATTTAAAAGGAGAAGCCCTTATCATAACTAGTAATGCCCCCTCATCTATTATCGACATCGATTTACCTACTTCGAACAAAGTTAAAATAGTATCTAATCACTCTCTGGTCAACTTATCTAATCAATTAGAGTATATATTTGAAGTAAAAACACAAGAACACGATCCGACATCTGAATTACGACCCATACTTTAAATTTAATATTATTCATTTAAATATTAAGTTTAATCTAATAGTAAATGGTTAAGCTATTACTTTCATTAAGAGATATTCCAGTAGAATCTCATGAAGGAAATATATCATACTACAAAATCAATTCAATAATGCCGATTTCGGCGTCATATCATCTATATATCAAACCTTATTATTATAATTCTCATTATTATTATAGAGATATAACCAAACCGGCCGATTTTAATATACTACTGGAAAATAAGATTATTAGCAAACCCACGTCCTGTAAAAAATACAATATAGGCCACTATTATATTTCAACTATGTCGCGCGGTAAGCAAACCCATACGGAACTATTGCCTAAAAAGGTTGAATTGTATAATATTATCGATGATAAATATACCATTGAAAAGATTATCATTTATTCTAAATATGCTACTCACGATTTACGACACTCTTTACGGTTTACAAAACAGTATCATTCAATATTGATTACTACATTAGATTTTATTGCAGTAGACTGTGAAAAGATGCTAGATTGCTATATGTTAACATATTTACCTAAACAGAAACATGTTATTGATATTTCCGGTCATTACGAAATAAATCTAAGTGATTTTAATATTTCAGATATGTTAGATCATCCTATATCGTCTACCAATGATTTGCATATCGTATGTTCGATTTAGAATTCATATAATTTCAGAGTAGACGTTGAAGAACTTGAGGATGTTGTAGATTGTGCTGTAGATTGTGCTGTAGATTGTTTTGTTACCTGACTCGTTCCATGACTTCTTACCGATCGTGAAGAAGATTCCGCGTAGCTTGTATTACAATCTTCACATAATGGACCAGTAATTTCCTCTTCACATGATGCACATGTCCATTTTACAAGAGACGGGTCCATAGAGGCCGTTGCGTCTTTCGCTCTATGACAGGTCTTTATTTTATCGGCCCAAGCTATTATATCTGAATCTGTTTTGGGAGGGGCACCTATCTCTTTAATACACTGTTGAACTTCCCCATAATCAGGAATCCTGGACCTAAATGATTCAGTAAATACATAATTCGTCTTATCTCCGCTATTATTGATTGTACCAATTTGATACATACTCTTGAAATTCGCCTGCGGTTCTTTATAATAGAGGTCATGATACATATAGTAGTCATAAATCTTAAACCCCGTATCTAATGACCTTAGGGCCTCTAATGGAGCTAAATCGTATAACTCCTGTGGGAGGTTTATAAATATCTTGACCGTTACACCGTTTAACTTTATTGGAATTGTTAATTTCTTAGTTCGCACCACCTTTATTTTCGAATCGTCTGTATACGATTTCGAACTTTTTACGGTATCGTTCGACCAAACGTCATACGATAAATCTCCTTCACCTGTAATGATGTCATAGCATTCTAAATCACCCAGACTAGCGTTAGAACGTATGTTTGCTCGTTTATTGAAATTACAATCTATAGCGGCCGATTTCATGGATTCTAAAAATTTATCTAATAGCTGTTTTTTGTTTTCAGAAATTTTAGCTAAAACCTGGTCAGAAGTCATGCCTTCATCACTTGCTTCTATCTCAGACGATAGTCTCCTCGCATAATCCGAGAATGCCGCGACGATTTCTTCTTCAGGGGTATCCGCGTAGTCTTCCATATCAAACCCACTATCTTCGCCCTGACGTATTAATGCCAGTTCAGATGAAGACATTTTAGATAACCATGAGCCATCTCTCTGTGACTCTGTTAATTTTATTATATATTGGAATACTTTTACGGATCTCTGGTCCTCTGGTAACAATACGTGAGATTTGATGCGGCGGGCACGACCAATTACCTGTTCTATACGAACATTATTCCAATATGGTTCCATAATATGAACTTGCCTAACGAATCTTAGAGAAATACCTTCTGCTCCCGACTGTGTAGTAAATAACATTAGACAATTTTGCCCATATTTATTGTCTACATGACTGTATATATCTAGGATTTTACTACGCTGTTCCACTGATTCTGTTCCCGTCCATAACGCAAACACGCACCTTTTAACCTTAGAAATATCAACCATAACGGCATGGCCTTCTAATTCTACCATGGTTTCCTCTTCGTTCATAGAAACTACCTTATATGACCGCCAATTATTTTCAGATAATTCGTATCTAACCATACTTCCAACTGATATAGATGTGTCAATTTCAACGTCTACACTTCCACCCCTTAATATACTAAATAATTGCGAATATCCCGCATTCAATAATATTCTGGCGAAAATTTCAATACCTTCTACACTTCTAAACTGAGAATATGCGAATACAAGGCCTGGTGTAGCATTCATATTTCTAAGCATTATAGCATATTTGGGAGACAAGTGCTCTAAATTAATACCACTCCCGGTAGAAGATAGATTATCCGGTGTTAATTTATCGATAGCCCCTATAAGAATATCTCTATATTGTAACTCGGGGGCATCCATCGCACTACTTTTATCTATATTCAATCCGTTCTCGTCATCGAACTTGTAAGATTTCAACCATTCTAATGGACTGGAATATTTCGTCATATCATTGGAATATAATTTACCAATTAATTCGTTGGCAATTGCCTCTTTACCGGTGCTTAAACTTCCTAAATACGTTTCCAATTCTTCTTTTCGTGTTACCTCTGATTTGGTCCCCAACAAAATAGCATTGAGCCGGTCTTTAATTTCACTAACTTCCTCGGGGGTATGGGATGTTAATATGCTCTCTGTAACTGTATCTGTTTTCTTTGGCGGCATAGGTCGTTTTATAGTGGGTGGAAACACAAACAGTCCTTTCTGTCTGGAAAATACTCTGAATAGATTGGGGACATTTTCGGTAACACTTTCTATCATAACTTTTTGGTTCATCCCGCCTTTTCTTTTACCTATTAATTCTAAATCTCTTTCGATTTTCCTCTTCGCAGCATATTCTACAAATTGAAAATTAGACATTTCGGCGTGCGTATCTTCGTCTGACGCAAATTCCAAATCAGGGAATATATTTGCCCCAGTTTCTTCGTCGGTCCCACTTATTTCATTGAAGAAAGACACTAATCCAGTAATTCTATTTTTAAAGGTTTCAACATTCTTAAGATTTAGGTTTTCTAAATCTATATAATAATTATTAAAGAGTTCCTTGCTTGAGTCTATCTGATGCTGTGATCCAATCATACTGCCGATATTTGCCTTGTTAACTAATAAATCGGGAAACATGCTAAAATAATTGTCCGAATATTTACCATCTTGTTCGTATTGGGCTTTTCTTAGAGCTTCTGTTACCGCATGTATAAAATGTTCATCATTTCGTTCACTATTTGAATCAGATTTTGTAACAGCTCCAGAACCGGACTTTATAAATCCGACAGGAACACGTGTAATATCAATAGTTTTATCGCCCGGGTTAATCCTATATCTATCAATACTTGCTATTTTTGATAATATCTTCTCAATTGCTGCTACATTGAATTCTTGGTGGGGATGTTTTAATTTAATAGTATATGATTTAATAAAACCCCTTAACATATTCATCATCAGACCAAGTTCAAATGCGTAATTGATAACCGGGGTCCCCGACAGTAATACTAATTTTAAATTAGTAGCGCGCATGATTAATTCATATATACGTGGGCCATTAAATCCACTTCCGACCATGGAAGAGGTTAAATTATGTATTTCGTCAATTACTAATACTTTGTTGTCAAAAGGATTTGGTATATTATTGGCAGGGTCGTATATATGCTTTAATACCATATCTACATCTTTATTGGTAATCTGTGATTTTTTTTTGTCACCTAATAGCTCCTGTTTAATACGGGCGTATTGAGGGACTAAATTGGAGAGTATATTGGTAATGGTATACGCACCGGAATTATAATTTAAAATAGTAAATTTATAACTGTGCATCAGTTTAATTTGTGTCTCAATCTGCGACTGTTCTATCTCTGAAAATGTATCAAAATTAGGCACAGAAGCGGTATAATCAATCATCCAGATACCCTGCTTGAACCCTTTCGATAAATTGCCCGTGTTAGATTGTTTTATTTTAGTATATAGCTCTTCAACCAGCCCTTTCTCTTTAAACATTTTAATAAATTCCGGTTCTTTTTGGACAGTAACCTTCGACAAATCGACAAATTTCCAAAAATAACTCTTCTTATAGGCTATATCCGTAAATGTTACTAATTCGCGTTCATAATTGTTCCGTAGTGACGCGGGTAACATGATGACAACCTGTTTGTTTTTAAACCCCTCTGTAATCATTATAGACGCCCCCGACTTACCCGATCCTAATCCATGATAAAGCAGTAGGCCTTTGTATGGGGTATTTTCATTCATAAAATCCGATACAAATTTTTGATGTGAATATGCGCCGATATCATTAAATTTATTATCTGGTTCGCTCCATAATTTAATTGGACTCCTTTCTTCAGACATAGTCGCTTTATTAAATTTACGAATAAAATTGGGGAAATCTTTGTTAGTTGGAAGAAGCCATTCGCCTAAATTTATTCTATCAATAGTATTATCCGTCGCGTATAATTTGTGCTTATCTATTAAAGCCTTATTTCTTTCGGCTGTGCTTTTTCTTGTAGGCTTAGGTTTACCAGATTTTTTAGGTGCTGGTAATTTACTCTGGGTAGTTGGCACCGAAGCCGACGTCGAAGTTGAAGTCGAAGTTGAAGTCGAACTCATTTAATATATAAAAAGAAAATTACTACAAATAATTTATATGCGCCTCATCAAATTTTACGATTCAATACATCCAAAATACTTCAGTGCACTGAGCGATGCGTTTTGCTGAGCATCTGCTTTTTTCTTACCAACCCCTTTTCCAATAATATTACCCTCTTTATCAATAACGCCTTCTGTAAATACACGCTCGTGAGGTGGTCCTTCTACGGATATAGAAACATATTCGGGTGTTAATTTAAATTCACGCTGATAAAATTGTAAAATCTGTTCTTTGTAGTTCTCCTCCTTTGCCAAAAGATCTTCAAAATCAATAACCAGCTCTAGTAAATTTTCTACAAAGGCATTTACAACCGCCCAACCAGGCCCAATTAAACGTAAATCTCTGCGTATATTGTTTGTTGGAACGGTGTTCTTAACAACTTCCGACACATATCCTGTCTCATTTTGATCTAGAAATATTCCGCATATAAACGCCTCCATAACGTCCTCTAAAATTCGGTCATTGTTCCTCCCAGAAGTCGTTTTATCCTCGACCTGTTTAGATATTATTAAATGCTGACCAAGGTCTAAAAATTTTGCGAATTTAGCCAAACTACTTGTTTTAACCAATTTAGTTTTAAGCACGGTTTTAAATCCCTGCGACGTATTTGGATACTTACGATATATATAATATGCTATACTAAAATCAAGCGCCCTGTCACCTAAAAATTCTTGATTTTCATAGTCTTGGTGTTCTTCAAACAATTCTATAGCGTTATTCGGTTTTTTAGTAACTTCTATATTTTTAGAACCATCTTTATTTATACTATCATAAATACATTTTTTCACATACGACGAATGTACAAACGCCGTCTGATATGCATCCAGATTATTTATTTTTATTATACTTTTAGCATTGCTAAATCCAGCTTTTTCAAAAATATGATAAACATGTTCTTCCGTGAGAAGGTGGTTATTGTTATTCCACGGATCTAAATTTATTACAGACTCTTTTGACATTATTATTAAAAATTTTTATTTAATAATAATTTAAATCAAATTTTTAATAATCATGTAAATTTGATTTAAAGTATTATTATAAATATATTATACACATATATGCCTTCCAGAGATATTCCAGGTTCAATAACAGATATGGCGCACTATGATTTTTCAGATACACCGGATGGTGTACCCTACTTTAATTTTATCAAGACTTATTCTGGTTGGTTACATGGGTATTGTACACAAAATATTAGTTCTAAGGTGGACCTATTAATGTTACATTATGGCAAAATGCAATTTACTGAATTGAATAAACAGCTACATTATTTATATACGAATAGTGCTGTATTTTTTACAAAAGACGATTGTAAAGAAACCATCCGCATATTTAATAAATTGTTATATATAAAAGGCTGGTTTTATAAGTATATAAAAAAATCCACTTTAAAAACACCTTTATTGGTTAATAATATTGATTTACAGCTCGAAGAATTTAAAGATTCGGATAAAAATGTTGTTACTATTAATTGTAATAAACTTGTATATACATTTAGAATTTCAGAATTACTAAGTATATATAGACACAGCACCACCAATTTAGATTACGATATTCCCAAACCGTTACTTCCGATGAACCCATACACCAACGAACAATTCACTCTCAAGCAACATTATATTATATATGATAAATTGTTAGATTATTATTGCGGTTTAAGACGAACCCTACCAGAGCATTACATATTATTTAAAAATTCGTATTTCGATACTGAATTGTTTTACAAAAAATACTATGTATTTTTAATGTATAAAACCATTAGGACCACTGTCAAAAATATGACTCTTATCGAATGGTTATCCGAAATGGATCGTCTTTGTGGGGGACTCGATAGTCATTGTAAAATATGTTTCAATAAACTTAAAAACGTTCGTACGATATTCAAGAATGTATTAGAATTATGGCTTTTAAATGAAAACGATATATGGATATTTGGATGTGGACTAAATGAGTATAATAGAATTGCTAAATCCAATAAACAGCATTTTCAACAAACCCATTATATAACACATCGTCTCATCAAGCGCGCTGGTAAATCAATTCATTCTATAAATAGTCACACGGTCAGCACGATGAATAGATTTTTAACCAACTTTATATAAGCCCTGTATATGAAAGTATGTTACTTGCGACAGTTTTAGATAGTTTTTTTGCACCTACATCGTCGCTCATTTTGATATTTTTTATGAATTCAAGCCGTTTATCTGTATCCTCTATTTTTTTTAACGCGTCGATTAACATATTAATTGAGTCATACTTCTCTGATAGCCTCTTAGATACCTTGTTTGACACAGATGGAATACAATTTAACATCATTCTAAAACCGATGCGTGGTGTCATATTGGACCCCTTATTAATTTTTACAGTATTTATTAAATCGTCCTCGTATGAACTTTTTGATTCTAAAAATGTGTCAGATTGACTGGTTAATTTATGTAATATAGACTCTAATAAGAATATTGTCTCCATAACATTACTGGTGTGAAATACTTGAATTCCATCTCTATACATTGTATTTATAACAGAAGATATTATAGTATGTCTATTAACCTTATTATATTTAAAGCAGGAATTATCTTTGGTAATATCGCCTTCGATTAAATACATGATATTCGTTTTAGACTTATTCGCCAATAGCCGTTTCTTTTGTTCCCTACCGCGCGAATCTACAATAGATGCGGCATAATCGCTGATTGTTTTACGCTCTATAACAATAAAAGGTTTTGAATTTATTCTAAATTCATAATCACCTACCAGTAAATTTTCAAAAAACACCTCCGGCAATGTCTCTTTTACTAAGTCTTTAATATTTTCCCGATTGTCGATAACAAGCTCAACCATATTAAATTAATAGATTTTATCTTAATATAGTTATAATAGGTTATCATGGGTTATCATGGGTTATCATTGGTTATCATTGGTTATCATAGTAAACAGTTACTATTTAATTAGTTTTTACAATTTACGTAGCAATTATTTTGTTGTCTCCGTTGCGATTTATTGTCTGTGGGTAAATTCCGGCATCGTGATTTACAGTCATCTCTGGAGATTCCGCGAGACGAGGGGCT
>TARA_B110000858_G_scaffold89715_1_pt1 | contig 14705 bp, 10 predicted proteins | sample TARA_B110000858 | Tara Oceans TARA_B110000858 (sample SAMEA4398247) | marine metagenome | biome: Polar Biome; feature: [SRF] surface water layer (ENVO:00010504); material: water (ENVO:00002006), including particulate matter (ENVO:01000060) such as... | depth 5 m | reverse complement strand
TTAGCAATGCAATCCAACACCTCACATAGAAGTCTACGCTCGTTCGGGTGGTGCTTTATTCTACTTTCTATAGTCCTTGCTGCCGGGTGCGGCGGAGGTGGCGGAAGTGGCGGAAGCAGTGGAGGTGGCCCTACCATCATTGCACCTACTGCACCTACTTATTCTACGTTCAACCAAATAGTAGCTTCTGGGAATAATTTCTCTGATTACGATATTGCCGCTGCTAATTATAGGTACACGAACGGTGATGCTGGTACAGGCTGCTATTCAATAACTACTCAAATGGCCGATTTTCAGTTGCGTTATGACGCTCAGCTGAATGCCGTTGTAACGATCCAAAATGTCGCTCGTGATTGTCTAACTCAATCTATATCTGGCACTCCCCTTAATTTCTTAGTCGAAGCGTCTTCAGGAGGGTCTTTTGATGGCGTACTAAGTGGTCTTCTAGCATGGGATACGTGGACAATTGGTATTCCAGATCCTGGCACCCTTACGGAAGTAGCGTTTAATTGGGTAGAAATGTCCCCTTATTGTGATATTCAATCCAATTGGATGGGCACGAAATATGTCTGCTTAGGCGTTTATGAAATTAATTATGGAAATACTTGTCAATACAGCGATGGATCTTGCTCGTACCTCACTAGTGATAATACTTATGACACCGATCTTCTATCGGGGGTGACAGGAGACTTTACCTTCACTGGTGACATGCCGACTGCAGGTATAAATAGCTTTAGAGTTAAGGCATTGGCCAAGTATCATGCAGACAGTGGCTACAACACTAGATGTGGTAATAGTCTTTTTCCCTACGATATGTTTGATTGTGGACCTATAACGCGGGGCGCTCTTACAGCCGATCAATTCTTAACTGCTAATTTTGCAGCCGGTACCTTAACGGGCAGTTTAGATCTAGATTATGATTTATATTTTGAGTCAAGCTACTTTGCTCCTACGATGTCAGAAGACAGGAATATCGGTACGCTTACCTTCAATAACGTCCAAATCTCAGGCAACTCATTTTCTGGAGAAATAACATCTCCTAATTTTGAAGGATCGATTGAGGGCCATTTCTTTGGGCCAGATGCGAAGGAAATTGGAGGCGTTATTCGATTTTATGATGTAGATGATGGAGATTATGCTGCGGCCTATGGAGTAGTTGCCTTTGCCGGTGCAATGAACTAAGTCTGCGGTTTGACGTTCGTCGGTTACGTGCGCCTAATGAATCAAGACATAATTCGCAGCGCAATATACGGCGTCAGGCTGAATACGATGATCGCAATTTCGTATTGTCCGAGGCACTGAAAATACACACGGGGTAAGTCGGCAGCTTCCACTCCAAACATTCTGCTATATACCCTGGACATCGCCCCACGCATCGTCATCACCATGATCGACGCAACGAATAAAAACACGAAATTGATTACAGTCATCCAACCGAAAAATACGGTAACTACTTCCAAAGTATTCATGCGTGAGTCCTCTAGTTAATTAGTAATTGACATCCGCTACCTGAGGTTTGCTAGAGACCTTAGGGTTTATTAACGCTACTGGGTACTGCTAAGTGTCTGCGTGCAAATACTATTAATCCAATTACGATAGAAAAAGCCATTAAGGTGCCTAAATTTAACCAGCCCTTAGTTGATGACCATACTATGGCATAGCCTATGCTCCCAGACATGAGTGCATAATAAATAAAGGCAGGGAGGGTCTTACGTATCACCATACCTTCTTTACCCAATAACCCCACTACGGCAGAGGCGGCGACCACGTTGTGTACACAGATTATATTTCCGGCGGCGCCTCCCACAGCCTGTAGTGCCACTATCCATGTGGGATCCACACCAATACGTTGACCGACTCCAAATTGAAATAATGAGAAAGTCATATTACTTACAGTGTTACTGCCTGCAACAAAGGCTCCAAAGCCACCGATGAAAGTTGAAAATATTGGCCATGCGGAACCAGCTAGTTGTGCTACTCCTTCCGCTAATGCAGTTGGCATCTTGGCATACCCAGCTGTGCCTCCCTGGGAATTTAAGAACACTTGCACCATGGGGACCGTAAACAACAATGGCAGTGATGCCTTGAGCATAGTTAAGCAGGAATCTTTAACCCCTGTGCTGTAAGTTTTAATATTCATCCTATGAAGAAAAAATGTGGCAAGTGAAACAACGATAAATATCGTGCCAGGAAGATATAAGGGTTGTATACCCCCAGTGCCCACAGATGAATTAAAAATATTTGACCAGGAGAATGAGGCTGACTGTAGTAGACCTTTCACGCCAAGCTCCGGTATTCGGGTAATGATCAATAGCACTGCGATTAATAAATACGGCGTCCAAGCGGAGAGCATGGACATGTTTTTATTGGAATCTAAATTGTCTTTAATCTCAACACTGCCCGTCCATTCCGGATCCCAATCTGCTTTATCTGGAAAATCCCATACATCCTCTTTTTTTGGAACAAAAAATCCAGCCTTTACCGCGGAGACGACAATGGCTAATCCAATGAGTGAACCAAGTATCGATGGAAATTCCGGACCTAAAATATGCGCGACGATAACATAGGGGATAGTCATAGATAGCGCAGCAAAAATGGCAAACTTCCATATCCGTAACCCATCGACAAATGATCGATTGGCGCCGAAAAAGCGGGTCATAAGTGAGACTACAAATAAGGGGATTAACGTGCCCGTAATGGCATGCAATATTGCTACTTTTTGCCCAATGAGAGCGAGAAAGGGTCTGCCTACGGATTCTGCGGTAGCACCGGCAATGCCTGCTTGCTGAATGTACTGATAAATTGAATCGTCACCGGACAGTCCTGTTCCAACACCGACCAGAATAGGCGTGCCCAGTGCACCAAAGGAAACCGGTGTGCTCTGAATGATCATCCCTGAGACAACGGCAGCCATAGCAGGAAAACCAAGGCCTACTAATAAAGGTACTGCTACCGCAGCCGGCGTTCCAAATCCCGATGAACCTTCAACGAAGGCACCGAATAACCAGGCAATAATAATGACCTGTATTCGTCGGTCTGGAGAGACATCAGTGAAGCCTTGCCGAATTACCCGTAATGCGCCACTTTGTTGCAGGGTATTCAAGAGCAAAATGGCACCAAAAATAATATAAAGTAATGTCGTTGCAACGATGATGCCTTTTACACTGGCCGCCATCACTTGATTAAAGGATAGCCCCCAAATCCAGAGTCCAAGTCCTGCCGCTGTGAAATAGGCCAGAGGCATTGCACGGCTTGCCGGCCAACGTAGTCCTACCAAAAATATCGCTACGACTAGGATAGGAAGGAAAGACAGTACGGATAAAATTATTGTATTCATATTTATATTCTATTCTAAAAGGACCTATAAAGACTCTGAAAGCCGACATATAAAGGCTTATATGTTAAAAGTATGTGAGGCATAAAGTAATTTCGCAGCACATTCAGAGTAGACTGAGGGTCTAACGTCCACCCTACAAGGAGAGAACAATGAATAGAGTTAAGATAATGTCGCTTGTTATTATTGTTTTGCTGTCCACGGGATGCGCAACCACTTACACAGCGGAAAATTTCGCTGAATATCAGTCAACTCATAAAACCGTGGCTATAGTACCTTTCGTGGTTTCGATGAATAGCGGAAATCGTGGCAAAGAGGTTACCAGGGAAGATTTGCTTGCAGAAGAAGCAACTCAATCTCTTAATTTTCAAAGAGCTGTTTATACAGAATTTTTAGAGAAAGTTGAGAAAAAGAAAGTCACGGTATCCTTTCAAGATATTGATGACACTAATGTTTTAATTCGAAGAGCCGATGGCTTCGATGAACAAGGAAAGCTGCTTCTTACTAAACAAGAATTAGGAGAGCTCTTAAAGGTTGATGCTGTAATTAGCGGCTCAATGGTACTCTCTAAGCCGATGGGCACTGGTGCAGCTGTTGTAACTACGCTGCTGGTTGGCTGGGGTGTGACGAACGAAGCTAAGATTAACCTCACCATACATGACTCATCGTCTGGAGCTTTAGTTTGGAGTTATGACCATACCGCAACGGGAGGTGTAATAAGCTCTCCACAGCAGTTGGCAAAAAACCTAATGAAAAATATAGCATCGAAATTTCCTTATAAGGTTTCTAATGCTAATCCTCCGGATTAAGCGATGGCCATCTATAACGAGAGGTGGGATACCCTCAATCACCGAAAAATGCAAAATCAAGCACTTGGTACGAAATAATAAGCAAGGTTAATGTTGAGCGAAGGTGTCTCTGGAAAATCGGACAACGTAAGGCTTCGTGTAGTAGAGGTGATGGGTAAAAGAAAGATCATGAGAGGCATGGATATGACTGCAGACGGAAAACTTATGGATATGTTGACGGAATATGCGGCGTCGCATCAGCACCCATTCAATATTTTCGTGCATATGATCGGTATCCCGACAATCATGCTGGGTATATTGATTCCGCTGACCTGGATTGGCTTTGAAGTGGGTGATGTACGGGTATCATTAGCTCACATCCTGATACTAGGATTTTTTATTTTTTATCTGTCGCTGGATATTTTGTTTGCAACCGTCTTTGCGGTAGCCGCGTTTTTATTATTGCTGCTTGCAGAAAAGCTCGGTAATTATCCGGGTAGTATGTCGTGGTATATCGCGGCGCTCTGCTTAGTTAGTGGCTACATCGGGCAGTTCATCGGTCACGCCGTTGAAAAATCCAAACCAGTTTTGATTGAACACCCGATCCAGGCACATTTAGCAGCACCGTTCTTTACCGTAGTAGAGCTATTTAAACTGGCTGGCCTGCGCGAAGAACTTTTTGATGAGATACAGTCTCGTATCAATTCTTGATTGCTATGCTTTCTGGGTTTATAGCTCAGAAGTAAGTGCGCTTGCCAGTTCGATCGCATTCATTGGTGCTAACCAGTAGAAATGCCCTACATATTTCTCAGGCTGACCCCTAATTATTTTTTGAAGGCTGATTTGGAAAAATGATGCCAGGTGAGTTTATTAATGACTGCTAATAGGAGTGACAATAGACTCAAGAATAGCACCGTCTTTATCTTTTAAGGTTAGCTTTACGACCTTATCTGAGGTGTTTATAGACATAATTCCATAGTTCTCTTCATGGTGTGTCTCTCCAATTAGTAGAGAATCAGTTTCAAAGGTAGGGCTAGCAGGCCTATTCATTGATGAGGCTGTTAACTCATAAATATTTTTATATTTATAGATGCCACCTCTATGTCTATCACCAGATATTACTATTACTTGTTTTCCTGAGGCTTCAATTAGGTCAATCAATCTACTTCTTTCAAGAGAAAAGTTAGACCATTTTTCATACCTATGTTCTGTTGCTAAAAGTTGGATTGAGGTCAGCAATACAACTAAATCAGATTCATTATTTATAACCTTTGATAGCCACTTCCATTGAGCCTCACCTAATACCGATGCATCTAGATCTTTATTATCAATATAGTTACTTTTGGCGATCTTTAATTCAGATCTAAAATATCTAGTATCAAGACCAATGATATTAATTTTTAAGTTATCAACATTTTTTATAAGATTAAAATAAGTTCCTTCCCTTAATCGCCTAATATCATTTTTAGGAATGCCCCAAAAATCTACAAATAATTTTTGAGCCTCCTTTTTAAGGCGATATTCTCCACCACCATCGTTTTTCCCATAATCATGATCATCCCATATCGCTAAAACTTCTTTTTCTTTAAGCCATAAAGGGAAGCTCTCTTTCTGCCTTGCATATGCTTCAGCCATTTTTTTTAATTTTAGCGACGCTGAGTCTCCATAAACGTTGTCACCTAAAAAAATGAAACTATCCACATTATCTTTTTTAACAGAATCCCATATTGGCTGCGGTTCATCTTGATGAATGCATGAGCCTAAACCAAATTTATGCTCTTCAGCAGAAATTACTGATATGGGTAATAAAAATAAGAGAGAAAATATGCTGATGCTGAGATTTTTTTTCATGGTTAAATTACTTTATCTTAATATCTATGCAAATACATTAGTCTTAAAGCAGGTAGAAGCGAGGTTGAGAGAGCTTGCGATGAAAAAGAAGACCAAGCAATCAATAAAGTTTATTGAGAATCTGGGGGGCATGCAGCGATAGAGCGGAAGATTTAACTCATTGCCTGAGTAGCCTCCTATTAGTAGCAAGGTGTATTTCGTCGTAAAAAGGGTAGGGTGCCCCTTTTTTCGCCTTAAGATCTAGTTGCTCCTTCGGCTCAGCGGTTTCGCTAATTCTGATCAGCGCATTGCCAATAAATTCTCTCTGTGAAAGAATTGGTTTTCAGAGATGAAGCTCGCAAAATGGTAGAGCCTAAGCTCGGTGAGCTGCGAATCTACCGAATGATACTGACAAATGATGATCCAACCTCCTAAGACGTAAAAAGATTCTCTTTATGAGTATGATGAAACTTAGTGTCAGAGAAAAATTAGGGTTTGCTGCAGGTGACATGGCAGTGAACATTGTCATGATGACGATGCAACTTATCATTGCATTTTTTTATACTGATATTTATGGATTAGATCCTATAGATATGGGTATCTTGTTTGTCGTAGTGCGTTTGATCGATGCGTTTTCGGACCCAGCAATGGGAATGATCACAGACAAGTGTAATAGTAAGCATGGGCATTACAGACCGTTTATGTTGTGGTTTGCCATACCTTTTGGAGTGGGCGTTTATCTTGCGTTTATCACTCCAGATCTCGCCTATTCGTATAAATTAGCTTGGGCTTACTTTAGCTATATTCTACTTACCTTACTCTTTACTATAGTAACCATTCCCTATATTTCACTAATCGGTGTTATTACAAATGATCCAGCAGAACGATTAAGTGCTAACGGTTACCGTTTTGTTCTTGTAAAAGTCGCCGCATTCCTTGTGACCATAGTTGTTCCCGCTCTGGCTCTACATCTGGGCGATGGGAACATGCGCGATGGCTATCAACCTGCAATGGGCCTAATGGGGATCCTGGGGTCAATATTATTCCTAGTTTGCTTTTTCAATACAAAAGAACGAATAAAGCCTGTAATTGAAAAAACAAAATTCAAAGAGCAGGCTAAATTGCTATTGAGGAATGATCAGTGGCTTATCTTGTGTGTTGTTTTGGTTTTGGTAATGTGTGGCATCGTAATAAGGGGCTCTGTGGGCGCTTACTACGCTAAATACTATTTGCATGGCGGAGACGCATTAATCTCACCATTCTTAGCAACGGGTGTTACGGCCTCTATCTTAGCAATGATAGCGAGTACCTGGATTACTAAGTTTTACTGCAAAATCAAACTGTTTAGGTACAGCCAAATATTAACCTTCGTGCTTTGTATCGCAATGTATTTCGCCGTTGGCCAAGACGATATTATTCTAGCCTTTGTGTTTACGTTCTTGATTTGGTTTTCTGCAGATCTGTATATGCCAATTTTTTGGTCATCAATTGCAGAAGCCGTTGATTATGGGCATAGAAAAACAGGTACTAGAGTTTCAGGATTAGCATTCGGTGGCATCTCATTTTGCCAAAAATTAGGTATGGGTATTGCAGGTGGCTTATTAGGATATTTATTAAGTTATTTTAATTATCAAGCTGATGCAGAGCAAAGCGAATTTACGCTAAATGGAATTGCGTTATTGATCACAGTTATTCCTGCAATCTTTCACTTGGCAATTGGTTTGATCATGCATAGGTATTATATTAGTAATGAGTTCTACGATGAGATCGCATCCGACCTTGAATTAGCGAACAGTCAATAGGATTCGATATGTCCCAATGCTGGGTAATAGGCGATGCCACTGTTGATCTGATACCGGAAGGAGGCAAGTACTTAAAGTTTCCTGGAGGCACAGGCGCTAACATTGCAGTGGCATTATCAAAATTAGGCGCTAAAAGCGCCTTAATTACTAAACTTGGGCACGATCCGCTGGCTCCATTTTTAACAGAAACACTTGAACGTGAAAAAGTAAACACACAGCATATATCTTTTAGTGAGCGCTATAAGTCAGCCTTAATCATAATCTCGATCGACAGCACAGGCGAAAGGCACTTTGCCCATATGGTGAAACCAAGTGCTGATTCACAATTGAATAACTCAGATATTCCTGCATTTGAACGGAATGATTGGCTTTGTGTTAGTGGCTTCATACTCGTTCAGCGCCCATCGAGAGAAGCTACCTTTTTCGCGATACAGCAAGCAAGAATGGCAGGCTGCATCGTCTGTGTTGATGCGAACGTTCGTGTTGATATGTGGGACGATGAATTGTTGGTAGTTCCGACAACTCTAGAAGCCCTAAAGGCAGCTGATATCGCTAAGATGTCTGAAGAGGAATTATTATTTCTCACCAATACAGAATCTATTGGAGAAGGAATAAGAGAGATTAAGCAGTGGCCTGCGAGGGTCAAGATTATTACGTTAGGAGAAAAGGGCGCAATCTTATTGACCGACAGTTCTGAGCTTCATATTGAAGGGTATAACGTTCCTGTTGTTGATATGACAGGAGCCGGGGATGCATTTATTGGCGCCTTGATTAGTAAACTTATGCCATTAGAAAGTTGGACTGATGATCAATTGATTGAGGCTATCGAGTTTTCAAATGCATGCGGTGCATTGGTTGTAGGAAAAAAGGGGGCAATGTCTGCATTGCCTGATTTAGACATAGCAAATAAATTTATGGTGGAAAATAGTCAAAATGTCGACATTAAATAGTAAGGTTTTAGGTAGTTTGGTTGGAGCTGCTGCTGGCGATGCAATGGGTGCGGCGACGGAGTTAAGAGCTATTGAGCAGATAAAAGCGGATTTTAATGGGTGGGTTACAACATTCATTGCACCGCCACAGGACACCTTTGGACGCTGCAATGAAGCGGGTATGGTTACAGACGACTTTACTCAGGGAAGATATATTTTAGAGGCCTCTTTAGATCAGAATGGTGAAGTTAATAGTGAAGTACTGAAGAAGGCTTTTAAGCGCTGGATGGATTACCCTTTCTATCCAAATTTTACGGGCCCAACGACCCGTGCGGCAATGCAACGTATTTTCGATGATAAACGTGAGTCCTTGCAGGGCAATGCAGAAGCAGGCGAGCCAGCGCAGGATGTTGTTCTGGTAAACAATGGCAATGCATCGGCTACCAATGGAGCAGCAATGAAAGCCTGGTCAGCTTCAATGCTGTCATTAAGTACGCCAGAAAAATTAATAGCCACGACGTATGAAAGTGCCCGCTTTACTCATGATAACGTGATTTCAGTATCAGGGGCATGCGCCGTTTCAATGGCAGTCAATGCTGCACTTTCAGACGGAATGACACTAAAAGATGTAATGGAAGCTGGAATTAAAGGTGCGGATCAAGGTTATTCCCATGCAGAGCAACATGGTGCAATGATGATGGCCGGTCCAAGTGTTGCCAGACGGATTGAATTAGCGATCCAAATTGGAGAAAAGCACGATTCCTGGGAAACAGCAGTGGTAGAACTTGCTGATATTATAGGTACAGGCCTTCATGCAAGTGAGGCCGTGCCTGCGGTATTTGGCATATTAGCGTGCTGCGGAAATGATCCTGAGCAGGCAATTTTTGCGGCAGTCAATATTGGTAATGATACTGATACGGTTGCAACTATGGTTGGCTCTATTGTAGGCGCCCTACATGGCATTGAAGCATTACCAAGCCATTATCTGTCCGTATTAAATGAAGCTAATAAATTCAAACTGGAAGATTTGGCAGCTCGAATATTGCAGCTACATAATTTGGATAATGTAACAAATAACTTTATTCCAACAATAACGGTTCAATAGCAAACTTATAGAATAAGCTTCACATTCTTGGCAGTAAATTTATCATCCTAAAGCCCGCTTAATGCGGGCTTTTTCTTGCTCAGTTAAGAATTGAAGAATCGTAAGTTTACCGCTGCCTTTCTTGGGACATTTAATTGATCTAATGGGTGAGGCAAGCTAGATGCCTCACTTAATTTCTCTGGCTCTCTAGCAAATGACATTTCTATTGCTCTTGGATTACCTTGTTCATCAATCCTGTTGTTGTTTGGATGTATATGAACTAATTTAAGTTCGAAATTATTGATGAAATTCTTTATTTCAGCTATGTGGTCAGAAGTGTTATGAAATTCTATAACCATTCCAGATAAGAACTGAGAATTTAATATTATTTCATCAAGAATTTCATACTCATAGCCTTCTATATCGATTTTTAAAAAAATGGGTTTCTCTTTAATCCGCTCTATTGTTTTTTTCAAATTAGTGCAGTTTTCTTCTTCAGTGCCAATTTTTTCATAAAAAAGAACCGCTCTATCTCTAAAGAAATGTAAAAAATTTGTGTATGTTGTAATTGCGTTACAAGGAGCATAGAGCCGACCAATTAAAATACTTAAAAACCTTTTAATAAAAAATTTTATCCAGAATAATCCTCTTATTGAGTGATCATAGGCATGTATCTTAATGTCTTTATGAGCAATAAAATCTTCTTCAAACCTCCAATTTTTACCAATGCCCATAGAAATAAGGGCTTCAGTTTTTTCTATGGATTTTAACTCCACAAGATAACCACCGTCATGATCGCCTCCGATTCTTAAGAGGTTGTAAGTACCCTGAGGTTTAAAATTTGTTGGCAGCATCTACTTTGCCCGATTTTGTTTTGTTTGATGTGGTTGTATTCTGCCACGACAGCTTCTCTAAAGTTATTTTTTCTCATATCATCTCTTCGACGTTTCCAGGCCTTTTTCCCTTAACCAGTTAGGGTTAAAGAGACGAGACTGGTAACGCGAACCGCTGTCGCACAAGATAGTGACAATTGTATGGTTGGGACCCAACTCCGTGGCAACGCGAACGGCAGCGGCAACATTGATCCCGGACGAGCTGCCGAGAAAAAGACCTTCCTCATAGAGTAGGCGATAAACCATATCCACACATTCCTGATCAGGAATCATCTCAGCATCGTCGATCGAAGCTCCTTCGAGGTTCGCGGTGATCCTGCTGCTGCCAATGCCCTCACTGATAGAACCGCCGCCGACTACTTTGACTTCACCATGCTTCACGTAGTGCCAAGTCGCTGTACCTGTCGGATCCGCCAGCACAGTAAGCACTTTCGGATTTTTTGATTTGAGGAATGTGGACGTGCCAGCAATTGTGCCCCCGGTCCCTGAAGCCGAGACGAACGCATCGATAGTACCTTCGGTATCACGCCATATTTCGGGTCCAGTCGTTTGAAGATGTATCTCCCGGTTCGCGAGATTGTCGAACTGATTCGCCCATATAGTGTTATCCATTTCGCTTGCCAGACGGCCGGCGATCTTTTGAAAATTGTTTGGGTCTTTGTACGGCATGGCAGGAACCGGCCGCACTTCCGCGCCGAGTGCCCGTAGCAAGTCGAGTTTCTCTGGTGACTGGGTTTCGGGGATTACAATAATGCAACGATAGCCCCGCGCGTTGCAGACGTGAGCAAGGCCGATGCCAGTGTTGCCTGCGGTTCCCTCGACTACAGTGCCGCCCGGACCAATATCACCGTTAGCCTCCGCGGCGAGAACAATAGCTTTGGCCGCTCTATCTTTGACCGAGCCACTGGGGTTCAGAAACTCGGCCTTGCCGAAGATTTCGCATCCGGTCTCCTCGCTTACGCCCTTCAAGCGAATCAAAGGCGTGTTGCCAACCGCACCCATAAAGCCATCTTTGTAATTCATCGGCGTCAATTCTCCATTTGGCCTTTCTAGGAAGGCATGCAAACGTGGCGGCAGCTAAGTTCTCTAGCTAACCTCAGGCAGCAAATACTGCTGTAGTTTTTCCTCTAGTTTAACTTGTATTTCCTTAGAGGAGTGAGGCGGCGTCACAGCCTCTATGCGCTCCGTGTGGCAGAGTTGACTAAGAAGATAGCGAAGCCCATGCATATGTCCCCCAGATGCCAATAAATTTTGCTCATCTACTGATTCCCGTGGATTAGTCTTGTTAACCCAAGCAAGTCAGCTGTAACTGTTCAATAGGTTCAATGCGAGGAGTTCCTTGGTATAAGTTAAGGATATATAAAGCTTATTGCACTAGATCTGATATCAGCCAGGTTTATATAGATCAAACAAGAGAAAGATCATTTAGCGCACATGTGGGAGACTTGGGATAACCTTTCTTCGAGATGGCTGCATCCTTAATGCAGCTTTGAAACTATGGAAATTAAATTGCACGATAGTGACCCTATCGAAACTAAAGAATGGATAGATTCCATCTCTGCCGTTACTTCACTGCAGGGAATTGAGCGAGCTCAATTTCTAATGCGGCAACTTGAGGAGGTAATTAGGAATAGTGGATTTACGGCAAGCGGTCAACCATTTTCAGCTTACCGCAACTCCATTCCATTGGAGCGACAAGGGTCCTATCCAGGTAATTTAGAGCTGGAAGAACGAATTACTGCGATTACCCGATGGAATGCGTTGGCGATGGTTATGCGTGCCAACAGAGCCTATGGTGGGCTTGGTGGTCATATTGCTAGTTATGCCTCTGCTGCCGAGATTTTTGAAACCGGGTTTAATCATTTCTTTCGCGCCCAAACTGATGATTTTGGCGGCGATTTAGTTTACTTTCAGCCCCATTCTGCACCTGGGATTTATGCTAGGGCCTTTTTAGAGGGTCGCCTAGATGAAGAGCAACTTTCAAACTATCGACAAGAAGTCGCTGGCAACGGGCTTTGCTCTTATCCTCACCCGTATTTAATGCCTGATTTTTGGCAATTTCCAACGGGCTCAATGGGGATTGGTCCAATCAGTGCCGTCTATCAAGCCCGCTATATGCGTTACCTTGAAGCCCGCGGCTTAGCAGAAACAGCGGGACGTCATGTGTGGGGTGTTTTTGGTGACGGAGAGATGGATGAGCCTGAGTCGATTAGTGGCTTGACTCTTGCCGCACGGGAAGGGCTTGATAATCTTACCTTTATTGTCAATTGTAATCTGCAAAGACTAGACGGCCCGGTACGTGGCAACGGGCAAATTATTCAGGAACTAGAAAGCCTATTTATCGGCGCTGGCTGGAACGTCATTAAAGTCCTTTGGGGTTCTGAGTGGGACAGCCTTTTTGCCCACGATACTAATCAAGTTTTACTGCGACGCTTTGCGGAAACCGTCGACGGTGAATACCAAAATTTAGGTTCTAAAGATGGAGACTACAATCGCGCTAAATTCTTTGATGCCGACCCAGACACCAAAGACCTTGTTGCCCATATGACTGATGCCGAAATCAACAAATTAAAACGTGGCGGCCATGACCTACGTAAGTTACACGCAGCCTTTACTGCAGCGAAAGCTCATAAAGGCGCTCCTACAGTTATATTGGCCAAGACTAAAAAAGGCTTTGGCATGGGCGGTGCAGGGGAAAGCCGCATGTCCTCTCATCAGGCCAAAACTATTGATATGACGTCGTTAACTGCTTTTCGAGATCGATTCTCACTACCCCTGAGCGACAATGATATTGAATCTCTAAGCTTTTATAAGCCGGCCGACAATAGTGAAGAGATGATTTATATGCGTGCACGTCGCCAAGCTCTTGGAGGGCACATCCCATCACGCAAAGCGACGCAGAAAGTCGACTCATGCAATGATAACCAAGCCCTGCTGATCCCACAGATTAATCAGTATGCAAAGTTCGCGCTGCGTGCTGATAAAAAATCGATGTCTACCACAATGGCTGCCGTTCGCATGCTCGGGGCCCTGTTAAAAGACAAGTCTTTAGGTCCCAAAATTGTTCCCATCGTGGCCGATGAAGCAAGAACCTTTGGGATGGATAACTTGTTTCGGCAAATAGGCATCTATGCTCCTCTTGGCCAGCTTTATACGCCGGAAGATTCTGCGTCCATGATGTTTTATAAGGAATTAAAAAATGGTCAGCTATTGGAGGAAGGGATCAATGAGGCCGGTGCCATTTCATCTTGGGCGGCAGCTGCAACCTCATACTCTGTGCATGACACTCCCACCTTACCTTTTTATATTTACTACTCGATGTTTGGATTTCAACGTGTTGGTGATCTAATCTGGGCCGCCGCAGATCAGCGTGCTCGAGGCTTTTTATTAGGTGCCACTGCAGGCCGCACAACACTTTCAGGTGAAGGCTTACAACATCAAGATGGCAGCAGTCACATCATCGCTTCGACTGTTCCGAATTGCCGAGCTTATGATCCTGCCTATGCCTATGAGCTAGCATTGATTATGGATCACGGGATGCGCCAGATGATGGAGCGAAACGTCGACGAGTTTTATTACATCACAGTGATGAATGAGAATTATGCTCAACCAAGCATGCCTAAAGGCATAGAGGATGATGTCTTGCGAGGTCTCTACCAGGTGGGGACTCGAGGTTGCAAGGAAGCTGATATAAGGGTTCGCCTAATCGGCTCCGGGACGATACTTAATGAAGTCATTGCCGCCGCCGATAGCCTGCTTAATGACTTTAATATCGCTAGCGATATTTTTAGTGCGACTAGCTTTACTGAACTGGAACGTGAGGCGCGAGCTATAGAACGAACCAACCGCCTTTCACCCAGTAAGACTCCAAAAATCAGTCATGTCCAGGCCTGTCTACCCGGACATCTTCCTATTATTGCTGCGACAGATTATGTTCGAGCATTACCTCAATTAATCGCCCCCTATTTAGAGGGGCGCCTCGTAGCCCTAGGGACTGACGGCTTTGGCCGCAGTGACAAACGAGCCGTACTCCGTAAATTCTTTG
>TARA_B110000858_G_scaffold194345_1_pt1 | contig 14749 bp, 6 predicted proteins | sample TARA_B110000858 | Tara Oceans TARA_B110000858 (sample SAMEA4398247) | marine metagenome | biome: Polar Biome; feature: [SRF] surface water layer (ENVO:00010504); material: water (ENVO:00002006), including particulate matter (ENVO:01000060) such as... | depth 5 m | reverse complement strand
CCCTTTGACCGCTCGGGAAAGATGGCAAAAACAAACAACTCACCTGTGGATGGGAAAAAGGGTTAGTCACATATACACCGTGCGTTTATATAGAATGTAGTTTTTATTTTAAATACTCTAATTTTTAGATTCTCCACCCCCTCTATCGGAATCGTCAGAAGACTCGGAATCGTCAGAAGACGATCCTGTACTCCAATACATCAATTCTGGACCATTGTCCTGTTCTACAGCTTGTTCTACAGCAGGGGGGACTGTGACGGGTACATCTTCCCATTCGTCTGATTCGTATGAATCGCTGTCTTCTTCAGCCGTCATCCTTCGTTCCCTTCGTTGTATTTCCATTAGCTTCAGCCTGTCATTCTTACGTTTCCTTCTTTCCCTACGTCGTTTCAAAAATTTCCGATATTTTTTCACAGTCATTCCTTTCTTTTTTGCCCTTCTGGCTATTTCATATCGTCGGACCGCTGCTATGTAAGCATCCGGCTTACGGTATGTTTTTGTTTTGCCATCCTCGTCCTCCTCGGCATCGCTATCTTCTTCGCCCATCGTCATTCGTTCCCTTAGTTCCCTTCGTTCCCTTCGTTCCCTTCGTTGTCTTTCGCTATCTTCTTCGCCCATCGTCCTTCGTTCCCTTCGTTGTCTTGACTGTTCATTAGATGTACCCCCCGTATCCGTAATCACACCACTGGTGATGTTAACAATATCATTGACTGAATTTAAAAAGGCAGGGTCAAATTTAATAATCTTTCCGGTTTCCGGATTAAATTTGCCAACTATCTTGTCATAATGGAAAATCACAACTGTACCAACTACGGCAATTTTCAGTTCCTCGTTCTGAGCATAATTTAAGTGCGGTTGATTTCTTATTTTTAATGCTTCCGATTGTTCGCGTGTGTAATTCACACGTTGGGGCAAACCTAATAGACTAAAATCTAACTGAAACAAGAGCTCACCGATCGACTTCCCACTTGTTTTCCAGATACGCACTGTGTTGTCGAAAGATGACGATATTAAATGCTTAGACCACACCACTCTGCGAACTTGATCCTTGTGACCTGTCAACGTTTTCACGTGTGCGCTCACTGTGTTGTAATTGCCATTCTTCATCGGATCGAATCCTAATATTTTGTAAGTGTCCTCTTCGCCATCTTTGATAAATTTAACCTTGTACGAATCGTGTGTTTTTTTAGTTGATGTACCAAACCTATAAGTGTTCCTGACTTTAACTAACACTCGAGTGTTTTTAGTCAGTTCTGGCATTGTTTTATTCCACAAAATTATCGTCTTATCTTCTGAAGCAGTTGCAATCTTATCCTCACAAATGGCTATTGAAGTTATACGTTTGGTATGACCTTTCAAAACAAGCATTCGGGCATACTGTTTTTCTTTATTAAACCCCCATACTTCGTTATTGACACATGCTAATATCATATTATCAACCCATTTTTTATAAAGCATTGTGCCAGTAGGTACCTTACCAATGTACCTATCCACGAATTTGCCGTCCACAAACTCACACTGCCACAATTGTAGACCTCCTTGCGTTTTGATAATACATGCAAATTCAGTATGTGAACGTATTGCAACTGATGTGATATTTATATATTTTTTAAATTTCTTGATGTTGTCTTTTACAGCATAAAACATCGACCCATCCTCATAGTACAAACCCGACTTTGTCTGACAAGGGATCAAGTGTCCCTTTATATCAAAACAGTTGCTTCCAATACTAAAGCCATTGTCAAAAACATCCACTGGAGAATTGTTCTTGAGATGAATCAGACCACCAACCGTAGGCAGAGACGGGTCGTCATCACCTTCTATTTTCATCTCTGATTCTTCAAAAGAAAGCTCAGATGTTATCTCTTCTATTTTCCTTTGAATAAGTACGTCTCCCATGTCCCTCGTTTTGTCTTTGTATAAGTATGTGTGATACTTGTGCAAAAAAGGTCCCGGTAGAGTCGTCAACATACGTGAAGACCCAGCATCCATCTGTTTACCTTTCGTTAAATTTTTAAATTCTTCTTCGCTCAAACATAACGAATAGGCATAACCCTTATAATCTGAAGTTTCAATTGGACGTGCTATACGTTCTGCTAGTTTCTCAATTTTTGTTTTTAGCTCTGGGATTTGTCTCTTTGCTGCAGCTTTCTGATTTCCCTGTAAATTGTTAAAATCTTTTGCTTTTAATTCTTTTAACCGTTTACGGTTTTTTCTAAGCTCTAGCCTATTATTCATCTGTGTTTTTACATCGCTAAACTTATCGTGTCGGGGTAAAAAGGTCCGGTCGGCACGGTTTCGTACTTGTAACCTCTCATAACCTTCTTCAGTTTTCATGTATAATGAAACTATGTAAAAGGGTACCAGCTTTCTTACGCCTTTGCCACCTTTGCCATTGACTCTCCCTGCCTTTGTATCGTAATATACACGGTTTAGCCTCAAATGGGTTGGGAAGTCTGTACCATTTCGAATGAGTTTTTCGTCAACATATTCAAACTCACCCACGCAATCATCAATAATATGTAACAACCCATTACCATCAGACTCCTTCCATTTTTTGTCACCACCTAACCCCGAAGATAATGTTGACAATCGATTTTGTAACATTCCAAGTTTGGTAGCTAACCCTTCAATGATGGAACGTTCTTCTGCTAACTCGGAGCGTTTAATCTCGTCCATATCATATTTTGCCTTTAAGATTGTGCTAATATCCATTATACCCAGAGACTGTTTAAACAAATTTATATCCCTTCTTGCATCTAAAATTGCTTTTCTATTTGAGTGACTGTTAATATTCATTTCTATCAGATTTTTTCTCACGAACAAATCAAGATCAGTATTATGAATATCAGTTATCCTTTCCGAGTCAGTTTTGTAGGGAGTAAAATCATATACTGTTGCCAGTTCTGAAGTAAGCGATCTTAGTTTCGTAATAAGATCAACCCTTTGTTCTATAAGACTGTGTGGAATTTTAAGATCTTTCCTTATTGCGGCTTTCTCTTGCATCCGAGTAAGTTCTTTCCCTATTGCCTCAATCTCATGCATCAGAGTACGCTTTCTTTCCGACACTGTCTTCTCTTGAATTTTTATTCTTTTCAATTCTTCATCAATCTCATTAACGTTAGCACGTTTCTTAGATTGATACGCTAGTCTTTCTTCGTTTATTTCCTCGCCAAATAACAAACGTTCTTCCATAGTAAGACCAGTTACTCTCATCATATCCGAAGTTTCGTCTATCTTATACCAGGAGCCCGGACCAAATGCAATTCGCGCATCTGGACTAACAGAACCTAGTTTTTCCAGTAAATCCGTATTCAGCGGATACGGTAACACAGGTGGTTTACCATTCTGCTGAGACAAAAATGTTATTTGATACTCAGTAATTTTTGGCGAGTATGGTATCATTTTAGTTTTGCCCGGATATTTATAAAGTTTTATAACTGTAACAAACTTTGTCAATTCCTCAAACACTGGTCTCGGTAATCTTGCAACAGAGCGCTCGACTTCATTTTTCCACATGGCTAGTGTATATTTCTGCAGTGGGGTTTTTAATATCCTTTCAACCTGAGCACCTAACTCTGTTTGTATATACTTAATGACTTCAGGTGTTTTACCAATAATCCTATCATCTTGTTCTGGAGGGTTAGCAATAAACTCTTGAATAATCTTCAAAACCACTTCAACTAATTTACTCTCTCTTGTAGTCAGCCCGTCGCGTAGCGGGCTAATTGTTGGTAATTCGTTTCGTTCTAGAAGCGTTTTATACTCTTTTCTCCGTCTTTTGATAGCTCTTTTCGTAGCATCATCCCACTTCTTCTTAAAATCTAACAAAAAACTTTTTCTAGGCACCTCTGAATCTTCGATGCGCTTTTGCAGATTCATGCGCACGAGTGTTTCCATATCTCCGGGACCATCTACCCACCCGCCTGGCTGTGTTATAAGAGAATTTCTTCCATAATATTTTATGAATCGTATCCACAAAAACGTGAATTCGTTGGACTCCTTTCTTTCATCGCTAATCTCTATCCAGTCGGTAATTTTTACAGCTGCATTTAATCGACGCTGTTCATTTTCTGTTCTGGAGTTCGTTGTGTTATTATTTCTCCCAAAGGTGGATTCGAGTAGAGGGTATACTGCTTTGTTGTCTATGTCATTATCTTCTTTCCACTGTTTTCTTGCAAATTCAAACATTAACCGTTTATACGGGTAATCTGTACATTCTGTCTCTATATCTGTTTTTACTTCTAGTAACTCCAGGCGTACAGTATCCCTAGTAGCCCCCCTAGTAACTTCGATCACTCTGTTAGTCCACGTAATGAACAATTTCATCCTTGTACCAGCCATCCCGGGATCGTAAACCATAATTGCTGTTTTATTTTCGAGTTCGAGTGCTTTTGTGATATTTTGTTGTTCAACAAGATCTGCGTGTACAATACCAAAAACAAATTGTCGTCTTTCTTCACGTAACTTTATCAATTTGTCTCTTTCAGACTTTTCCTGCAGTGTTCTTTCCCTGTGGTCTTTCCTATATTGGACCATTGCTTTATAATCGCGAGCATTCTCATACACATTATTAATGTTCGTAGAAAAACATTGAATTGTCGTACTTTGATTACTTTCGTTTGTTACTTGAATGGACTTGACTAAATTTACCCTCACCTGGTCCTGACCAATATGCTGAATCCAACACATGGCTGTTGTAGATTCCTTCCCATCAATGGTCGGATTATTAATTAATTGACTCCGATGTATATCTGCTGCTTCAATTTGATGTCGCATTCCCTGAGGTGCTGTGGACATATCTAATTCGGCTTCACCAGATCGCTTCCTTTTGTTGGCTAGGTTCAGCTTCTTGAACTCAATAAGCGAATTGAAATCAATAAACACAACCACCTTTTGATTGTTTGCCAACCATGCACGGTTATGCATATATTTATAACCTATCCACTCCTGGTGTTCGTATGGGTTTAATTCGTCCAGCTCTGACTTGCCCTCTCGATACCTTGCAGAGTTCCACTTTGATTTTAAATCACGAATGGCAGCGCGTTTTACCACTTCCTTTTCAAAAACAACAGTCTTAAACAGCTCCATCTGTCTGAGGAATCGCATACGGGCTCGCTCTTGGTCTTCGACGGAGCCAAGGCTGCTGACCAACTCTTTGTAATTGTCAAACACCTCTTCAAACGCTAATCTCTCGACTGGGGGCAGATTGCGTAATATAAATTGACCCATGTCTTCGTGGTTAACAAATAATCTACCGAAGGTGTCTGCTAGCATATCTAATTCAGCAATGGCTTCGTTCGCAAAAGCACTGCGGTTATGACTCTTGCCACTCAGTTCTTTCGCTTTACGATAAATCTGGTTCCGATTTGCAACAGCGGTTTGTTTTTCTAAACCACTCAAAATCTCCACCGACAGTTGCCATAATTCTTTTTCTTTATTTCGTTCACCATGAAACCACCAATAGTGTTCCCAGTGTTTTGGATAATGTATCGCTCTCTCCAGTTTCGCCTTTTGCTTGTGCATGACATAGAGTTTCCACCGTCTTATAGTTTTATCTATTATATTCGAATTGGGATTGTTTCTTAATTCAGCCTTCATCGCCTCCAATTCAACCTGCTCAGCCCGAATTATTTTAAGTCGCACTGTGTTTCCTTTTGTTTTAGCTTCTTGAAAGAGTGTGAAGCGTCTGCGATTTTGTTTACTATCGGGATTATTTATTAAATCATCCAGGCGTATAATTTTTCTCAGTTCGTTTTTTAATTTATTCGTCTCTTTTTTCAATAATTTTATTCTTTCTGGAGCATTATAAGAGTCATGATTAATTTCTCTGATATAATTAAGAGTAAAATAATCGTCTCTGAACCCACCCGGCTCAGAAAACTCTTCATCTTCAGGGGTATGCCCTATGTCCATATACGCCGCCACTGCCATATCTTTGGTTATACGTGTTTTTATGTCATGATTTTTCATGAAATCTGTTAAGTGTTTCAGTTTCTTAAGTACCCATAGTTTATCCACTTTTCTTTTCAAATCTAGAGACAAAGATCCATATAAATATCCCATATTTTCGTTGACGAAACTTTCAATATATTTGAGCCTGTTGCGCTCGGTCAAATTTTTTAACCTAGATTCATAAAACGGCATCAACTCGGGACTTTGTATTTTACGCCATAAATTTTCAATATACGCTTTAACCGCCGATTTACAATCCGTGTATTCTGTGGGGGTTCCAAAGCCGAATCTACCCATTAATATAGATTTTTCAAGTCGAATTTGTCTAATGGCTTTTCTAAGTTCATAAATATAATATATTACCGATCTTTTAACCTCCGCATCCGACTTGTCTTTATGATTTTCGAGTTTCTTTTCAACTACTTGGATCATGTATTCTGTTTTGCGTTTCTGAAAGTATTTTGTCATTTTTGTGTTTAAATTACTTGTGGGTAGATCTTCTATATGTGTGTCGAAAATAGCAGCAATCTTCTGACGTTCTCTTTTATTAAGAAAAACATAGAACTCTTTATTAAACGCTAAATACTGTTGATTGAGCTGATGGGTCAGCTCTGGGACGATAAAATAAAACCCACGTTCTGCTGCTTTAATCAGAGCATCTGCGCGTGAAATCCGGCTTGAAAATATCTTATATTTCTCTTTGCCGTTCCTGACATCATTAAACAGTTTATAGCTTTTATTCTCTCGTATTCTAACAGGGACATTAAACCCAGGACTAGCGTATACATTATCCAATATATATTGATGCAGAAACATAAGTTTCACAAGTTTCACATGTACCACATTAAACTCTCTGAACCAGCTACTCGGTGCGGGGATGCTCAACATTTTTTGATGGCAAACATCCACTTCCTCTTGTGTCATACCTCGAAGTTTAGCTCTAATTTTGCTTAATTCGTTTTCTTTATCCACTCTCGCCTGTAACCTCGAAATTCGTTTCTCCATTTCGGGTGTAAATGTATCCCCATTACAAACAGCCTGGAATTGTTTCACAGAATTAATATAATTAGGAGTCTGATTCGTAGGTCCCGCGCGGAGTGTAAGTGTGTATGCTGGACCTTGGCGTCCCGTGCGTTTAGATTCCCAACCAGAGACATCCACTGTGTACTCAATTTTCAGATTGCTATTTACAATATACCCTATGGAGTCAACAATACTCAACTTAGATATATTCATAGGTACCCCAGGGAACAGAATTTCCCATAAAGCTACATTCATATCATGTGTCATTTCTGGACTAAGACTCCTGAAACGATACGATAATGTCAGTTTCTCGAATTGATCAAAACGCATATCTTTATTTACATACTCTTCGCGCATTTGATCTGCCATGCATAACAGCTTAGCACGTGTAATTGGGTAGTCGGTTGGTTTCCACGATCTCCGATAAGCCCAACACAGAATACAGTTACACCTAGGGTCTGGGGATCCATCCTGGGTATAATGCTTGTAATCACCTCTGATTCCTACTGTTTCAAGTACCTTTCTATAGTAATGATCCCTGTTAGCTTTAAAAATGGCTGAAATGTCATTCTCTGACGGAACTAAGTTGAATTGACACACGCGGTTATAATTATGATCAATAGGAATAGACCTGAGATTCCCATTTGAAGTCAGCCTCACCAACTTCGTAGACCTTGCAATAGACATTTAAAAACAAAATACCAGTTTAAATAATCTAAAAATACACTGCGTCAAATGTCAATTCTACGTCTACCTTATATTTTGTTTCTTTAAAGCCCCCCACAAAAACACGATTGTAAAACACCATTGGAAACGTACGATATTCTTTTCCTGTGAGTGCGTCCGCTTCGTTGAAAAAAGCATCCCTGTCCGAAAGCAACTCGTCACAGGCGATGACATGGGCTCGGGGGAGTAATTCTTGAACTTTTGTGCACCATTTGCAACCTTCCTTTGTAAGAATAGTATAACCAGGTTTTAACTCTATCATGTTTACACACTCGTAGTTCTGTATATACACCGTTATTTACAAACCACACCGAGAACAATCATGCCAAAACAATAAATAGGTAATAGTGAAAACCCCAGCCCGAGAAGTTTAAAAGGTATAAATGTCACCTGCCGGATAAACCTGTACGTACAAGAGTTCTGACATTTTTCCACTACCTGGCGGTGGCTCTCTTCGGGGGATACGAACACATGGTCATAAATATATACAGCCTCCTCAAGACTGTACTTGAAATACATGCGCTCGTACTCGTTATCCAGATTCATCAAGAACTCGAGAGCCAAACTATTAAAGAGCGCATCTAGAAGATCTTCACTCACAAACACGATCCATAGATTTGCGATATGCACAAAAAGATTGAACGAATGTTCTTGGAACGCGTCAAACACCACAGTGTACGAACCGGATGGAGCTACTCTTCTCTGGCTGGATCTATCGCGAATGGCGTCGTACACGAAGAAAGAATGTACGAAATAGACCATGGCTACAGATACCATGAGCATCTTGTGTTCAATACCCTCACTGCCGCATGTGATGTTCATATGCACGTTGTGAATTACAATCGCTGCAAACAGCATCCACTGGGCAAAGAAAATGAACACGGGGAGATAAAACTGCCGTCCAAACACGTGCGAACACTCTCTTCCAACACCACGATGTAACATGAAATGCATCATAGACCACATGCCGAACTTTGGATCGTTGAGCACACAGTCCATCTTCTCCTCGGGTGTCAACTCACGGAGAGGTAAGGGCTCCACTTTAGAATTCTTCCTTTCGGTAACAGCATCATGACAGTTGGCTATCATCCCTGCAAAACTTAGTCTTCCTGGGATACACCGTTACAACGAAGCAAATGTACTCTCTAGGTCAATCCTCACCGGATTCTCCAGTACGTCCACACACTCTCCATTATGTACGACTTTACCGGCATTACATGTGGTCACAACTGGGCTAAAACAGGAAATAGTTGTGCCCCCATAAGAGCAGGACCCGTTTTCCAGTGTCATTTGGGTATAGTCAGGTGTTTCGACCAGTTTGTCTCCAACCTGACGAACAACTTCCTTAAACAGTGGACATTTAGTGAGCCCTCCTTGTCCAGGCGTACCCACACGCAAACTGCACTTTTCATCCATATTGTCTAAGATATTATTTTCGACATACGGAATACACACAGAACTAATAATTGCACCCTCTTCTTTACTGTATCTACCAGTGCCACAGTGTTTGCATGCAGGGTTTCCTTTGGTATTCTGGTACAGACCAGCAGTGCAGAGTTTGCACCCAGTCTTGCCATGTTTATCCTGGTAGCTCCCGTGTTGGCAATCTTCGCAGATTATGGCATTTGTATAATTCACATATCTGCCAACATTGCATGCTTTGCACTGTGTTGAGCCCTCTTCGTTCTGAAACATTCCAACTATGCAGTTTGTGCATGTGCGCGTTTCACTACTGTATGTACCAATACGACAAGCAACACAAACAGACACTGAGGGAGAACCTTTCTCACTCGTTTTACCTTCATCACACGGCGAGCACTGTGTAACGTCACTATATTTCCCAATAGTACAGTTAGAGCAGTCACCCATACCTGTAGTGCTCATTTTACCAGGGGAACAAGATTTACAAGAATAACTCCCAGTTCTATCCTCGTATTTCCCAGCATCGCACTCAGTACACTTTGAAAGTCCCGATGAACCAGCATAGAACCCGGTTGAACACAAATTGCACGAAACACTGCCATCTGTTTCGGTATATCTCCCTGCAGTGCAATCTTTGCAGCTGGAACTGCCCGCCTTGCTGTACTTACCCACATTACAGTTTAAGCAGTTAGACCCACTGATACTACCAATTGCATTACTGAATTTCCCGGCAACACAGTCGGTGCAGGTTTCTTGTCCTGTCTGATCATTGTACTTGCCCACACCACAGTCTGTGCAAGCTGTGGAACCGTTGACCGAATACTTGCCCACGATGCAGTCCGTGCAAGCGGTACTGCCATACTCATTGGAATATTTACCAGCCTCGCACTGATTGCATTTTCCAGATGATTCATAACCTCCAGTGTCACAATCGACGCAACTCAAAATCGAAGGTGATCCCTTCTGACTATATTTTCCATCCGCGCATTCCGCACAATTCTGCTTACCAACCTCGGATTGGTAAAACCCTTCAGGACATGTCTTACAGTGTGAACCAGGGTCATCGTTGTAAAGCCCACTTGTACATTTTGTACATATATCAGAGCCCCCTATCGACCCAGTGAATTGTGTTTCTTTACCAGCAGGGCACTTTTCGCATTCAGCTGCCCCTGTCTTATCTATATACTGCCCAATTGGACATACAGTGCAGCTGGTTGGACACGTTGTACACACATTTGAGACAACTGTACCAGCAGTAGAAAAATAACCATTCGGACACGAATTACATGCATCCGATCTATATGACCAATGACCCACATAAAATTTGCCCCCATCGCAACTCTTACAGATCCATCCATCAGTGTCAGAGCCAACATGGTACCCGCCAGTACATGGTTCGTTCGATCCTTGAGAAACTGCACCTTGAATGAACGCGGCGATGAAGAACCATATCATTTATGAGATATCATCTGTATTTATAACATCATAATCTATCACGCTGTGTTGACAATCGTGAAGTATCCCAGAATATGAGAGTGCCTTTGCCGAAGTATTGTGAATTTGCTGGTACAATAACAATGCATTTTTTTGTCTTGAATCTACAATTTCACCCGTATATATGCTGGAATCATACTCTGCACTCAGCTTTAGACTTAATTTGTATGATATCGGGTCAAGTTGCTTTACTGTTTGCCAGAGATCAGTGACCAATTCTACAGATTCATAAATGGAACTATTTACAGTGTCGCACGTTTCCACCACTTCTCTGAAATCTATACTAAGTGCATCCAGGTGTAACAACATATCCTCGTATATGTCAGATTCACTCAACTCCTCCAAAATATCTATGCCCATATCCATATTCATTAAAACGGATTCTGTAGCCTCTCCGCATGCGTATAAAATATTTGGAAAATCACCACAATACTTTATATACTCTACAAAAGACTTTAAAATCTGGTTTCCAGTGACATTCGTTGTTATGAGACCATCCATATCATCGTCGATGCCCTCCAAACTAATATGATTAAAGGAAGACAATGCCCGGTTAGCTGTAAAAAAACTTGCCCTTGCAACCGCTTTTTGTGCATTAAAATTCATGTCGCTTAGTTCAAGATAAATATCGTCAACACTCTGACCGTATGCTACACTAAATAACAATAAAAGGATCATTCTTTATATTCAATCGTAATTTATATATGCAAGATGTAACAGTTTTTTGTCGTCGGGCACCCAGTTTTGACATGTCCCATCACAATATTTTCCTGGCTTACACACATCAGTGCCACACATACATTCCTCATATGTAAATCCATCACAACCAGGCTTCTCCGAATAACATACCCCCCCACTAAACCATCCCTGTTCACACATACCTCCACTGTAGCTACACCTTTCTTTCACCAGACCATCTGAACACTCAATAACTGGACAATAAAGAAACAAATCATCGTACCTGACTGGAATATCGGCGACCTGTGCTTCTTTTTTGTATTGTGTTACATAAAGCTCATTGACCCACTGGCGGTTGGCTAACACACATTCTCTTTCTGACAGAACGTTATCCATACAAATGCATTCAGAACGTCCATGAACGAAAATCTTACTTGTCAGGCGAGGTTCAGTCTGATCCCAAAAGTGTCGAAAGTCCGCATCACAACTGTCCGTACATGTTTGCAATGCAGCTTCCTTGTTCGTCTCTGTCTCGTAACATTGACAATCGTACTCACCCTCCCCACAAAGAACTGGTTGTTCCTCTTTAAGCTGGTGGAGATTCAGTAGTTGAGTGTTATCCGAGTCATTATCTTCAACCATTTGGTGTTCACGATTCACTATTTCCTGGTGGATATTCAAACGATTTTGAAACCGATCAGGACCCAACACGGGTGTTCCCGGACTACCATTATGAATACATGTGTCCAGCGATTCACTTTTCTTAAATGCATACGGCTGATCTTGGACATGATTCGAAAATATCGGAACTGTACTTGGGACAATAAGACCTGCTACGGCTCTGTCCAGCAGTTCGTCAGTGTTTGTCCCTGCGAGCACGTCCGTACCAAGGATCCGGGCGGTTGCGTCGTTACTTATTGAAGTAGTCAAATACTTATAATACACACGATAATCTGGATCAAGAACAACATGGAGATCCCGCAATTCTTGGCGTGCAGATTCTCCGTCGCTGTCGTAGTCCCCGCCGCACTGCCATCCAGACTGAAACGTGATACAATCCGGATTATCTGACCAATCCGGGCGTCCATCTTCCTCCCACAGTTCATTTATAACATGTCCGTCGTATAGAGAAATACACCGAGTATGACCAAAAATAATGCACTTATCTGCCTGTGTAAGATCCCACCGTTTTGTTCGTCGGACGCGTTCATTATTGGTCTCTGTGAAGGCATCGGCTAGAGAAACACGCGCGGCTGTCCGACGAGTGACCATGTCTGTCCGCAATGCATTCAAGTCTGTATCCGCTAGCGCGTTTGCAATAAAATCTTTCGCTTGAGATGTTTTATCTTTTATATCCGCTACCTTTCGCACTGCTTCTTCGTAATTATTCTGAATAGAGACGAACATGTTCGCCAGCTCAAAATTGCTGTTATGTTTAAACCAACTGTTTACATGCTTGGCAGTGCGATAAACGTTCTCAATCTCGTTCATGTGCGTATGCAGGTTTGTAAGATCTACATTAAAGTCATCAAGTGCTATTAAGTAATCTTTCGTTTCCTTAAATTGTTGTTTCAACATTTCGAAAGTCTTTACATCCTGTTTGTACATTAATTCTTCACGTCTAGTAATATTTCGCACGTACCCATAGAATGTAGGACTGAAGAAAATTTTATTATACTCCAAACGCCAATCAATGCCCCGAGCTGGTCTATCAAGACCTTCCCGGTAAGTGACATCGAGCAAGTAATCATATTTGTCTTGAATGCTTGCAATCTCATCAAGATATTGCTTACCCTGGGGTGGTTCTTGCAAATCGAATAATATATCGAATTCACTATTCAATGTCCGAACTTCGTTCAAAAAAAGACCGACAATTTCGTCAAGTCCACTATTTATAGTTAGATTGTACAAACGCGTATTGCGTCCAGCGTACGATGTGTTCTTTGCAGCGGCTGGGAGATCGTCCTTCGCATACATATTAAGATATACAACACCATCTTTCTTTACACAACCCCATGGTATGTCCTTATTAAATAGAGTTTTATTGTCTGGGATGGTGTCACCATAATCCCCGTGTAAACCACACTCGTTTGGGGTGTAAATAGAACGAAACCCTTCCTGCTCACATGACACATTACTTACCCTAGCAGAGTCGTGGTGTGGTTTTTTACCGTCATCACCACTACAATATCCGTAACTATTTTGTACAACTGCCACAAACGGATCTACATCAATGGGCTGATACACTATGTCTTTGAGCTTGCATATGCCTTGGTCAAACTCGACAGGGTAATCTGTGTTGATGTCTATAATGTTTTCACTTACAAAATCAACCTTTTTCATGATCGTCTCATATCGAATATTTGCACAAGAAATTGGCGTAAACTGTTCTGGTCTTGTTTTACTCAGTCTCAACCCAGCATGGCATCTGTTATCAAATTCCGATGGGATAATATTGTTTTGTATGACATTACCTGATACAACACTAAATAGAAGAAACAAGAGCATTTTATATATTTACCACAAAAGTTATAGTCAATTATTACGAACACGAACAACACTGATGATTAATCCAAGCATTTGGATCTGTACACCTATAATCACACCCAGAACACCACCAATCCATTTCTGTAAAAGAACACAAGCCACCTGCAAACCCAGAAGAGCATTCACAGACCATCCCAGTGGGCTCGTTCGTGCATGAATCCTTGTTTTCGCAATTTGCACAGTTGTTTTCCAATATACATGTCTCCGATTCAAATTTATAATTTTCACCGCAATTGCAACTGTATGTATCCCCGACTGGCACGCAAGTCCCGCCTACCCCACACGGACTGTTCCAACAGGGACCCGATTGCACACATGGGGTATTACCCCTCTCTGACACCCAGCCAGACGGACACTGTTCACAGTTCGATGTGTTCTTAGTGTCATCATAACTGTTAATATCAACAACACCCCACCCAGCATCACACACCTGCTCCTTGCAGGGGGTCAAGGCATGGTCCATATTATATTCTTTATACGGGCAGTCCTCGCACTCCGAACCTGTCCACCCTTTACCAAGCCCACACACGCACGTGCCAGAGTGGAACACCATCGTTGGAGGACAGTCGCATAAATGTGACCGAACTGCATCCACACAATCGCCTGGACCGCATGGGTTTACAGTACAATCATTAATCAACTCGGTACAGTTAACCCCATCGTAATCAACATTAGTGCAATCGCACGAAAACGCTATACCGATCTGAGTACAACCACCACCGTTACATGAGTCATCTTTACACCTGTCTACGATCTCAGTGCAATGTTCACCCTTGTATCCATTATGACATGTGCATTTGTAACCGTTCACGAGGTCATCACAATCTCCATGGGGTCCACAGGGGCTGGTAGTACACTCGTCGATGTTGGTCTCACAGTCGGTGCCCTCGTAGCCGTCTTTACA
>TARA_B110000858_G_scaffold86164_1_pt1 | contig 14759 bp, 11 predicted proteins | sample TARA_B110000858 | Tara Oceans TARA_B110000858 (sample SAMEA4398247) | marine metagenome | biome: Polar Biome; feature: [SRF] surface water layer (ENVO:00010504); material: water (ENVO:00002006), including particulate matter (ENVO:01000060) such as... | depth 5 m | reverse complement strand
TTGATGAATATGATCCTGTACCTGCAGGAACAATAAATACAGGCCACGCTAGTTATGTCACAGGCACTATAGTAGGAAATGTAGAAGGTAATGTAGCGGGAAATGTTACAGGTGCAGTAACAGGTAATGCCACATCTGCTACTACTCTTGAAACAGCCCGTGATATTGGTGGTGTATCTTTTAATGGCTCTGCTTCTATAAATTTACCAGGCGTTAATGCTGCAGGAAACCAAGATACATCAGGAGTTGCTGCCACAGCTACAGCTTTGGCTACTGCTAGAACCATTGCTCTTTCTGGGGATGTTACAGGTTCTGTTTCATTTAATGGTACAGGTGATGTTAGTATTACTTCAACTGTTCTAGATGATAGTCATGCTCACATTGTTTCTAACGTAGACGGTCTTCAAGCTGCACTAGATGCAAAAGCTCCTACTGCTCGTACTCTTACTGCAGGATCAGGCTTAACTGGTGGAGGAGATCTTACAGCAAACAGAACAATTGCTCACGCTGACACTTCTAGTCAAGCGAGTGTAGATGGCAGTGGTAGAACATACATTCAAGATATTACTCTTGATACATATGGTCATGTTACTGGCCTTGCTACAGCTACCGAAACGGTTGTAAATACAACTTACACAGCCGGAACAAACGTAGCGATTTCAGGTAGTAATGTTATTTCAAGTACTAACACAACTTACTCAGTAGGTGATGGGGGTCTTTCTGAGATCAACTTTACTTCCGCTGACCATACAAAGTTAAATGGTATAGCTACAAGTGCTAACAACTACAGCTTTCCTTACACAGTCTCAGATGCCATTAGTAACAGTACAGTTGTTCAAAGAAATGGTAGTGGATACATATTTGCTAACTACTTTAATTCAACAGATGACGATGTTTCCACTGGATCTGTTGGTGGCATTATCTGTAAGACAAGTAATGATTATCACAGAACAGCGAGTGCCGCTGCGGTTAGATCATTTATCAACGTAGCAGATGGTGCTACTAATACCCCAGCAGCGGTTGATGCCAGCACTATAAACACCCCTGTAAGGAGAAATGCTAGTGGAGATATTAATGTTCGCTTAGTTCGTAGTGAGTATGCTAGTACTAACTCAACTTGTACCTACTTTATGACGCAAATAAATCAGACGGATAATAACTACATTCGCCCTTCTACCGTAGCACAAGTTAAGACTGCCCTTGGTCTTGGTCTTAACCAATCAAGTTTTCTAAGAAAAGACACCAATGATAGTGCGACTGGTGATATTACATTTAATGGTGGAGCAGGTGCTGTTACTATAGGAGCAGCAGGTGACATCAGATCAGGCTCTAATACTTGGTCAAATGAATATCATGGGAAAATTCAGTACCATAGTAATAATTGGTATATGCAATACTACGGCCAGATGATCCATAGGGATAGTGGTGGTAATAATAGAATGACCTTAGATGGTTCGGGTAATGTAACCTTTGCTGGCAATGTAACGGCTTACTCTGATATTCGCCTTAAAGAAAATATAAAAACTATTGAAAATGCAGTTGATCTAGTCGGTCAAATGAGAGGCGTCTTCTATACCGAAAAGGAGACAAAAGATGCCCGTGTTGGGGTTATCGCACAGGAACTAGAGAAGGTACTACCAGAAGTAGTTCGCGATAATGAGCAGTACAATCCTCAAACAGGAAAAACAGATGATTCAATAAAGTCTGTAAACTACGGTAATATTGTAGGCGTTCTTATTGAAGCCATCAAAGAACTCAAAGCAGAAGTAGAGGAGTTGAAAAATGGCTCTACAAACTAGTGGAGCTATTCAGCTTAACCAAATACACGTAGAAGCTGGTGGTTCTTCTGGGTCTAATGCTACTATGAATGATACCGACATTCGTGGGTTAATTGGTAAAGGTTCAGGTGCAACAAACTCCTTCAATGAGTACTATGGTGCATCTGCGACAGTAGCCTTTCCTGGAACTTTTACTGTAGATCCAGAAATACAATTTGCATGGGGTGCTGATGAACTTTATGCCAATAATGGTAATTCTTCAACCATAGGCCAAAACGTTGCTGTTAGTGGTTTAATTCCTGCTTATAATGCCAAATTCCAAGGAACAATGATAGGCAGTGGCTCTGGCACTAATGTAGCATTTGGATCAAATCCGAGGGGAAAAAGGTATGCCACAGTTTATGAAGATAAAAACTTTACTAATAATGGCTTCACTAATATTTGGGATGGCGCTGCAATAGCTTCAAACGGAGGTTATACGTGTTGGTTTGTAAAGCACAGATCAAATGGTGGATCTAGTTGGCACAGACCTTTTACAATTCAAGGCGCTGTAAATGGCTACGGCCAAAGCGCAAGAAGCGCAAGTTCGCCATACGCTGGCAACAGTAGACATTATAATGGCATTCATCTTTATGAAAACGGCTACCAATATTGGCAATGGAATAGAGGTGGCAGCTATTGGAGTTCCTCCTCTTCTGCATACAACAATAATACAAATACTATAGCAAGCCCTAAAGGCAGTAGTTACATCACATTTGCTATATTTAGTATTCCTGCTAACACATCAACCACAACTAATGCTAGGGCGAGAGTTAAAACGAGGTTCACCAATCCTAGTACGGGAATTTTGGACAATTTAACAGTTACTTTATCTTCATGGGCGAACTCGACTGTAGTCTATGCACCTAACACAACTGCAGATGGAGCAAAGTTTTATTTCAGTGATAGTGCCTATTGGAACTCAGGACAAGCAACCGATTTGGCTCATTGGTATGAATTTGGTTTTTCTAATAGACTTTGGACTGCAGCAGAACAAAGTGCTTGGATGACTACTTTAGAAACTAAGTATGGGTATTAATTAATAAGGATTACCAATGTTAGGTTTTAGTACCTTTACAGAAACACCTTTTGCTGAAGCAGATGCAAATAATACTGTTTTTGCAGATTGTAATTCTACACTAGTACAAACAGGTGTGGGTTCTGTTACTGTTACTGCAGAAGCTTCTTCTGCATTACCTTCATTAGTATCTACTACTACTGCCACAAATAACCTAGTTATAGAGGCAGACAGTAAAATTAACATGCCAAGTGTATCTGCTTCTGCAGATGTAAACTCCTTAACTGCTAATATTGAAGTAACAATAAGTTCACAAGTTTCTACACTTAGTATTTCTAGTTTAACATCTGATGCACAAGCCAATGCTTCAATATCTTCTATAGTAGGCTCTTTTGTTAATACAAATATTGACATTCAGGCTAAAGCTGCTATAACTATTGATAGTACTGTAGCCGTAATATTAACTGAAGATGATTTTACTTCAGATGGTCAAACTAAAGATATAACGGTATCAGGAAAAGCTAATACCAATACTAGTTCTCTACTCTTAACTGCAGCTTCTCTGGACGTAATACCTACAGTTCATGCAGAAATTCTTGTAGGAAGTGTAGCATCTGAAACACAAGTTGCACCTTTAGCAGACATAGATGCTCAAGCAAACGCTTCTTTAGCAAGTATATTTCTATCTAGTGGACTAACTGATTTTGCAGATGAGGATGCAGAGGCTACAGTTGTACTTACAAGTTTAAGAGGTTCACTTACAACTGTACTAAGCAGTCCTACTGCAGTCATGTTCCCCTACCAAGACTTTGCAAATGACTACAGCAGACAAAGAACTTTATTTTTAGTGTCTGCTGATACAAATAATACAGTACACATTCCTGCAGATCCAGCTAACAGAACTGTATTCGTACAATCTACAGCTTCTAATGCAGGTAACAGGACTGTAAAAATAGCCGCATAAGGATTTACTAATGTCATATAAATGGCCTGACAAAGATAAAGATGAAATACTAGACTACAACATAGATTGGTCTAGATTTCTTGGTAGTGATACTATCTCTGGCGTATCTTGGTACTTTGATAATGCAGAAGGTGTAAAGACAGAAGTTTCAGCCGCTAGTGTTGTTAATGGCCTTCAAATGGTGCAAAAAACTAATACTAATACAGTTTCTACTATACGTCTTTCTCTAGGAACTAATAACGCTAGGTATAAAGTTTCCTGTAAAATTACTACGGCGTCAGGGCTTCAATATGAACGCTCTGTGTTTGTTCGGGTAAAGGAGAAGTAGAATGTCTTATAATTTTTTAGGTATAGTCAATGATGTTAATAGAAGGTTAAATGAAGTAGAGCTTACATCTTCTACTTTTGCTACCTCTAAAGGCTTCTACAGTTTTGCAAAAGATGCAGTAAACTCTTCCATTCGACATATAAACCAAGAAGAGTTTGAGTGGCCTTTTAATCACGTTGAAGAAACAGAAGTGCTACTTCCTGGTGAGGTTCGCTATAGTGTTCCGTATGATGCTAAAACTGTAAACATGAATAGCTTTCGCATTAAAAGAGATGACACTTTAAATGTACAGACTACTAAATTAAAAACACTTGATTATGAACAATACCTTGACAAGTTTGCTGATAATGAGTATAACTCTAGTACGGATTTAAGAGGTGTTCCTAGATATGTTATTAGAACACCAAGCAGGGAACTTGTATTTGTTCCTGCCCCAGACAAAGCTTATGAAGTAGTTTATGAATACTACACTACAAGTTATGATTTGTCTCTACATGATGATGTTCCTACACTACCAGAGCAATATAGGCACGTAGTTGTAGCAGGAGCAATGTATTACGTTTACCAGTTTAGAGGTGACATGCAAGCTGCTCAATTATCTATGCAGTCATTTGAACAAGGAATTAAGCAGTTGCGAAGTATACACATTAACCGCACTGAATACTTGCGAGATACAAGAGTACACTTTTAATGGCTAGTTCTTGGCAAACATTCCCTATAGAATTTAAGGGTGGATTAATATCTAATCTAAGCCCTCTTCAGCAGGGGGCTAATGCTGTTGGTTCTGCAACTGTACTGCAAAACTTTGAATCTAATAAAGAAGGTGGTTACTCTAAAATAAGAGGTTATGATAAGTACAGCAGTACTGTAATTCCAGGAACTGGCCCTGTTCTAGGTGTTAAGGCCATAAGTGCAAACAGAGTTGTTGCGGGAAGAAAAAATGGCTCTAACCTAACACAGTGGTATTATAGTACAGGTGCTGGTTGGACTAGTATGGCTACAGGCGCACAAGCAAATGCAGGGAGAGCCAGATCTGCAACTTTCAACTTAGATGGCACAGACAAAGTAGTCTTTGTAGATGGAAACAATTATCCGGGAGTATATTCTACTTCAGGTAATTCTTTTACTTACATGACTTCCTCTAATAGTACAGATGTTGAAGGTGCTAAATTTGTAGCTATATTTAAAGATACAGCCTTTTATGCTAAAGGTAATAATTTATTTTTTACTGTACCTTCTACAATTGATAATTTTGGTTCAGGCTCTGGCGCTATTAATGTTGGAAATCTTATAACAGGAATTGCAGTATTCAGAGAACAACTTATTATTTTTACAGATAATACAGTTAAAAAACTTACAGGCAGCACAGAAGCAGACTTTGCTCTATCCTCTATTACAGATCGCATAGGCTGTGTAAACGGAGATACGATACAGGAAGTCGGTGGCGATATTATGTATCTAGCTCCAGATGGACTTAGATTACTTTCTGCTACTGATAGGATTGGTGACTTCGGACTAGATGTAGCTTCAGATCCTATAGCTAAAGATGCTAATATCTTTTTATCTAGCACACCTATTTTCAGCAGTATTGTACTAAGAGAAAAAGCTCAGTATCGTGTGTTTGCATATATAGGATCAGAAAACTCTGCTGATGCTAAAGGTTTAATAGGTACTAAGAAAATAGCACAAGGTGCTGCAGGGATAGAGTGGTCTTCTACTAAAGGTATTAAAGCTTATGTAGCAGATAGCGTATATAGTTCAACTAACGAAGTTATTGTGTTTGGCAACGATGATGGCTATATTTATAGAATGGATAACGCTTCTGGTTTAGATGGAGCAAACATAGAAGCCATATACGAATCCCCTTACATGTCAATCCAAGACCCTCTAGTTCGTAAAACTTTTTATAAGATGGCTCTTTTCTTAGAACCTAGAGGAAGTATGAGCTTAGACTTAAATATTAAATACGACTTTGGTTCTGCAGATGGCAGCATACCTCAACCCGAAACTCAGCAAATATCAAGCACAGGTACTGCAGTTTCTTTATTTGGTGCTTCAAGTTCAATATTTAATACGTCTAGCTTTGGCGGTGAACTAGATAAACTATATACTACAAGTTTGGTAGGTTCAGGTAAGACGGTAGCAATACGTATAGAAGACAATTCAACTAATCCAACTTTTACACTCGACACAGCACTGTTAGAGTATAAACCAAATGATAGACAGTAAGGACTAAACAATGGCAGGTTATACCCGTACAGACACAGCAAATAACATTGCTAATGGTAACGTTATTAATGCAAATGACTTAGATGCAGAATACAACGCTGTTGAGGCATCCTTTAATGCTTCTTCTGGTCATAAGCACGATGGTACTGCTGCAGAAGGCGCACCAATTACTAAAGTTGGCCCATCACAAGATCTTATTGTAAGCTCATCTTCTGTTTTACCTAAAACACCTAACACCTTAGACTTAGGTTCTGTAGGCGTACAGTTTAAAAATGGTTACTTTGATGGGGTATTATATGCGGATTCTTCTGTACATGGTGTTAACGGCCTTAGTAGTATTGGTGATAATGTTTATACGGTATCCTCTGGTGGCCTTAGTGTTGATGTTGATGGGGATATTACTCTTAATCCAACTGGTCTTGACGTTGTATTAGCTTCTGCAGGAACTCCTTATGGTTCTTTAACTAACACCAGTAGTAACCTTACAATTAAGTCTGGAACCACTACAGCAATTACTCTTACAGGTGCTAATACTGCATTAGCTGGAACGCTGGATGTGACAGGTGCTATTACGGGTGCTTTAACTGGTAACGCTGCAACTGCATCTAAGTTAGCAACTTCTCGTTCAATTACTCTCCAAGGAGATTTAACAGGAGTTATAAACTTTGATGGTTCTGCCAACGTCACCGCTACAGTCGGTGTAAGTGATGATAGCCACAACCACACTCAAGCTAATGTAGATGGATTAGTAGCGGCTCTTGCATCTATAAATAGTACAAATAGTAGTCAGGCAACTTCTATATCTAGCTTAAATACTTCTGTTAATGGTAAGGTAGCTACTACACGCAATATAACTGCAGGAGCAGGACTAACAGGTGGAGGAAATTTAACTGCAGATAGAACTATATCTCATTCTGATACATCTACCCAAGCTTCTGTAAATAACTCTGGTACTACATTTATTCAAGATATAACTTTAGATACTTATGGGCATATAACAAGCATAGGTTCTGCCTCAGTACCTGCTCAGTATTCATTACCTACTGCTTCATCCTCAACTCTTGGCGGCATAAAGATTGGCTCTGGCTTGTCAATAAGCAGTGGGGTGGTAAGTGCCGCAGGTTTTGCAGACGCAAACTACTTTAACTATGGTGGTACAGGTGGTTCTGCCGCTGTTGCAACCACCGATGCAATATCTATAGGAGAAGACGCAGAAGCCCTTTCAGAAGTATCTGTTGCTATTGGCTATAATGCTACAACTGTTCTGAATAGTTCTCAATATAGACCCGGAAGTATTGCAATAGGGATGAATACTCTTACTACAGGAGAATCCTCAATTTCTATAGGATCAAATGCTGCAGGAAATGGAGGTAGTGCTACTAGTATAGGTTATAACTCTAATGCTACGGGTAATGGTGCAACTGCTATTGGAGCTTATACTCAAGCTCTTGGCATTAGATCTGTAGCAATAGGTGGACATGGACAAGATCCTACTAGTAGTAATACTTTATCTGGCCCTACAGCATCTAATAATTCTTGTATAGCTATTGGTGATGCTACTGCTATTGGGGAATATTCTATTGCTATTGGTGGAACGGCAAGAGGTGCTTCTAATACCTCTTCTGGTGGATTGTCAAGTATAGCTATAGGTAAGTTTGCTATAATTAGCACAAATGCATTTGGAGGTGTGGCTATTGGTCAGCAAACCTCATGTGGCTATAATAGTGTATCTCAGATTGGTAACGTTGCAGTAGGTAGTGGGGCAAAGGCTAGAAACTCAGGTTCAACTTCGGTAGGGTATAATAGTGATTGCGTTTCAGGCAGTGGTGGTTCAGGTGTTAATAACGTAGCACTTGGAAAACAGGCAACAGTATCTGGTAGTAGTAATACTGGTAACTCTGTAGCTTTAGGCTATGCAGCAGCAGTCACTACATCCAATACAATACGGCTAGGAAATACTTCTATTAGCTCACTGTTGTGTCAAGACACAACTATTTCTACTTCTGATGTAAGGGATAAAACTGACTTTGAAGCACTTAACTATGGTTTAGATTTTGTTAAGGCTATCCCTACATATAAGTATAAGAGAAATAATCGTGGAGAATATTATACACTTTCCCCAGAATTGGATGAGGATGAAAATCGTGTATATACTTATGATGAAGATGGTTATAACAATGAAACTAAAAAGTTAGACCGTGTAGACTTTGGATTTAAAGCACAAGAAGTTGAAGCTTTAATACAATCCAATGAAAGACTAGTTTCTACAACTACAGAGCCAGAAGGATTTGAGCTAAAGTCTTTTGCACACTCAGACATGGTGCCGATTCTATGGAAAGCTGTACAGGAGTTGTCTGCTAAGAACGATGCTTTAGAAGCTCGTATTGTAGCCTTAGAGTCATAAGATGAATACTATAAACTTAACACCTGAAGAACTTGAGGCTATGCTAGATCGCGCAGCTATGAAAGGTGCTAACCAAGCTATAAAAGAGCTAGGTCTTAATGATGATAATGCAACAACAGATATACGAGAGATAAGAAGCTTACTAGATACGTGGAGATCTACTAGGCACAGCATATGGAATACGTTTATTAAAATAACCACTATAGCAGTATTTACCTTCATCGGGGCTGCAATCTGGATGAAATTAGGTAACTAGTAAGGACTTTACAAATGGCTAAAAAATTCGGTGGCTTTACACCAGAACAGATGGGTAAGATGATACCTGAAATGCAAGGTATGCAAGCAGATGAACAAAATCTGTTCTTACAGGCTAATCCAGGTGCAGCATCTCGTGTAGGTAAAATGACACAGTTGGCACATGAAAGAATTACCATGTCTAAAGGTGGCTACATGACTAGGGGCTACGCTCCGGGTGGTGATGTTGTAGATCCTAATATTACTGCAAATCAAGCAGCATTAAATGCAGCACAAAAGACTTTAGCAGAAAAAACGTTAGCTATGCAGCAAGCTACAACAAATCTAGCAAGTGATCCTGCAAATGAAGCTTACCAAGCTGCCATAGCAACTGGACAATCAGCAGTAGCTAGTGCTGAAGCAGGAGTACAACAAGCAAATAAAATGCTTGCTACTGTAGGCATAGACACCGCTACTGAAGCTAAAGTAAAGGTAGGTACTGATCCAGGATCTATGATTAACAAATCTGCTACTTCTACAGTTACAGACGCTGAGAAAACAGCAGGTAAGATTGATAAAGATACTTCCGAATCCACTGCAGGTGATGCAACACAGTCTACTTTAGTTAACGCTACTATTCAAGATGACATGACTGTTCCTGATGTGGCAGCTTCTACACAATATACTGCACTAAAAGCAGAAGCTTCTGTAAAAGCAGTAATGGATAGACTAGTTGCAGCTACAGGTAAACCTAGTGAGGAAGCTCTTGTTGAAGCTTCCACTATGAAGCCTGAAGACTTAGCCCAACTAGGACTTAGTGTAGACCAAATAGCTGAAGCACAGAAAGTACAGGCTCCAGAAGCACGTACTGTTCAAGAAGGTGAGATGGTTGAAGGCTCTACCGTTGACATGGACAGAGTAAAAACTGAGACAAACTTTGAAGCAGTTACTGGTGCGCCATCTACGGATGCCACTGTACAGGGCCAACTTACTGGCTTGATGGAAGACTTTGAGACAGGGAAACCACCTGTATGGGCTGCAGGAGCTATGCGCGAAGCTGCAGCAATAATGGCATCTAGAGGATTAAGCTCTTCCTCTATGGCAGGTCAAGCTTTAATACAAGCAGCTATGGAATCAGCAGTACCTATAGCACAAGCAGATGCTGATACCTTTGCTAAGTTTGAATCTGATAATCTAAATCGTAGACAAGAGGCTGCACTATTTGCTGCAGAGCAAAGAGCAGAGTTTTTAGGCTTAGAGTTTGATCAAGAGTTTGAAACTCGTGTTACTAATGCCACAACAATTAGCCGAATAGCCGATACTAACTTCAACGCAGAAGTTACTATAGCATTAGAAAATGCACAGATGGCACAAACTGTTGACATATCAAACTTAGATGCAAGAAATGCCAAAGTGTTAGCTGATGCAGCAGCAATGACTACACTAGACATGACAAACTTAGATAATGTAAATAGAGCTAAAGTGTCTAATGCTAGAGCTTTCTTAGAAATGGATATGTCTAACTTAGATAGGCAACAGCAGGTTGCAACAATAAAAGCACAAGAAAATGCTAATGCTATTCTAACAGATCGTACTGCAGAGAATGCGGCTTTACAGTTTAATGCTACGTCAAAAGATCAGAGAAATCAGTTTGTAGCAACCTTGACACAGGCGGTAGGCCAGTTTAATATTAGCCAAAAGAATGCAATGAATGAGTTTAATGCTGGTGAAGCTAATGCACTTGCCAACTTTAACACATCTCAAGACAATCTAAGAGATCAGTTTAATGCTGCTAATCATTTAGTGATAGCTCAAGCAAATGCAAACTGGATACAAAATATAACTACAACAGAGAATGCTGCTGACAATCAAGCTAATAGAGATGCAGCCCTAGCTGAGAATAACCTCACCGTAACAAACTATAACAACATATTACAAAAAGAACGTGACTTAATGGCATGGGCTTGGACTTCTGCAGAAAATGCAATGGAGCGTGATATGAAACTTATGATTGCGAAAATAGATGCTGCTGCCAGTGCTGACTCCTCTCCTTCTGTCCTTGCCACTGCAGGTGGTGACTTCCTTGCGAGACTTGCAGTCAACTACGCAGATACATTCTGGAACTAATAATCTAAAAGTAGAAAGTAATATAATGCCAGAAAATAGATCAGAAGCTTTTGAGGGTAGGTATTCCTTTAGTAACGACAAGGTACAGGTACGCCCTAAAGCTAGGCCAAAGCCAAAGTCTATAATTGAACGCCCTGATAATCGTGAAAACTCTTTTAGTTCTGAGCCTAGCTGGACTCAATCTAGCGTAGAAAAAGAAAAGAAAAGGTTAATTTCAGAGAAAAAAATTACACCTCCTGTAAAGGTAGATACTAGCGGAAGTTCATACTACAACGATCCTATTATGAGAACAGCAAGTAAGTATAACAGCACAGCATCCTCAAATGCATATGCACACAAAATATCATATGGTGAAACTTTAAGTGATATAGCTGCAAAGAACAATGTCTCTGTAGACCGATTAGCTCAAGCTAATAAGATTAAAAACCCTAATAGGATATATGCAGGACAAAAGATATATATACCTAGAGGTGTTAATGAGTTAGATGGGCCAGAGGCAAGTGGTACTTTTCCTAAAAAACCAATATCTAGGTTTGGTGGTACATCAGTTGGTAGTGCTGTAGTAAACAAACTTAGTGCAAAGTTTAAAAGTTTATTTAGTGGAAATGGCAAGGTCGGTGCTGGTGTAGATCCTTCTGGTATTATGTCTCCTGACGCTGCAGTTAAGTATAGACTAGCTGTTGAAAGAGACAATAAAAAAATAGTTACCAACATCTCAGAAATCAAAAATGCACAAACCTTACTTACAAATATGGGATATAATCCTAATGGTATTGATGGCAAGATTGGTGGAGGTACTAGAAGGGCTGTTCGTAAGCTACAAGCACAGCATGGATTACCTGTAACGGGTGCATTAACACCTGCTGTAATAAGTTTACTAAAAAGTAGTTCTGTACAGGAGTATCCTGACAAACCTGATAACACAGCTAAACCTATAGCTTTTGATGCTAAAGACATATCTATTTATTCTGATGTTGTTGCAGGAATAGAAAGTGGTGGAGAAGCAGATCCCTATAAGGTTATGGGAGGTTCAGGAAATTCATATGTTGGCAAATATCAATTAGGTGAAGATGCACTAAATGATTTAAAATATGGATATTCCCCAGCCAAAATTAAAGCACTCTTAGCAGATCCTAAGAAACAAGAAGAACTGTTTGAAAAGTATACCGCAAAAAATCACAAAGAGTTAACTCGTGTTTCAAAAGCATATAGAGATATGAGTAAAGAAGAACAATTGGGTGTGCTAGGTTATGCTCATAATCAAGGTGCTACTGCAGCAGCAGAGTTTCTATTCACTGGCGTAGTAGGGAGTGATGCATTTGATACAAAAGGCACAAAGTATACAAAAGCTGTAATAGAAGCATTTGGCTGGACTGCAGAAGGAGAAAAAGCGGGAGAAGAGAATAAAAAAATAGTAAGTGACTCTTTTCCTGAACTAAAAGAATGGTCAGAAACTTCTGGAAAAGTAGGAACAAAGGTTGCACCTCCAGGAGTGGCTATTATTACACCTTTTGCTGTGAAGACAATTACAAGAGAGTTAAAACCTTATGCTAAATTAGTCACATCTACTCCTGCTAAATATCTTATACAATCTGTTACAGGCTGGAATAAAGGTGAAGTACTAGATGAAAACTCCCTTACAGATGAAGAGTTAAGTGTATATAAATCAATCTTTAATAAAAAAGGTACAGGGTTAGTTACTAAGATTGATTACGGTATTGATAATAAAACAGATCCGTTACAAGTCAGGTCAGGTAAAGATGGCTCTATGATGGGCTTACCTGCAAATGTATCTGCCTATTTTAGTGTAGGAGATACTACCTTGATGAAGAACGATGCTGGTGAAGTTATAGTAAAAGATACATATGATTATAATTTCTATACAGACTATGCTGGATCACCTGATGCAGATGGAAAGTATCCAGTAGTAATGACAGAAGATTTTGAGAAAAACTATACTACCGCACAAGGTGTTGCTGCAACAATTAAAGCTATGACAAGTGGAAAAATAGGTAAATTATCAGGTTTTCACAACATAGGTTTTCTCTTAGGAGAAAGAGGATACAAAGACAGTAGCAAGAATGAAGGCGCACCTATTGTTATTAATTTAGGCAGACCAGAAGATTGGGATTAATATGTTTGGACTTCCTTTAGAACTCATAACCATGCTTTTCTCTACTATCTTAGGTGGAGTAATGTCTATCTGGGGGCAAAGCACAAAGAATAAAAATGAGCAGAGTAAGATGATGCTTGCTAACGCTCAGTTCAACGCAGATCAAGTTAATGCCGCTAGAGATGCAGGTAAGACAGATAAGCACTTTGCATGGACAAGAAGGATCATAGCGTTAGCTGCTGTTGGGTCTATTATAGTACTTCCCAAGCTCGTAGCAGTGTGGTATCCTGAAGTCAATGTAATTGTAGGTTACACAGAAGTACAAGGTGGTTTTATGAACTTCCTGTTCGGCCCTGATGAAGCTATTTCTTGGAAAGCTGCAAGAGGTTTCGTTATAACACCATTAGATACACATATCGTTTCTGCCATTGTAGGTTTGTACTTTGGCGCAGGTTTCACTAAGTAGGATAAAATTATGTTTGAAGCACCCGTTCCCGGACAATCGTTAACCACAGAGCCTAGAAATACGCCGTGGGAAAACCCCTCTGAAATGTCTAAAGTAGAAGATGTTATAAAATTCTACATTGAAAAGTTTAGCAACCCAGAAGTGATGGATGACATTCTTGCTATGTTGCAGGCTGGGGCTTCTGTAAAGTCAGTTGTTGAAGGTACATATACACAAGGTGTTATGAAAGGGATGCACACATTAGATACAGGAATGCTTGCTGCTCCAACCCTTAGTCTATTCTTACAGGCAGTATCAAAAGAAGTAGGATTAGATATTGTCGTTGATTCCAAAGACCCTAAAATTAGGGCAGAGAGAAAAGAAAAAGAAAGATTTATGGCTTTGGTAACTAAGTACATGAATGAAAATCCAGAACAGGATGAAGGTACAGAACTACTTGAGAGTATGTCTGCATCAATGAGTGAAGAAATGCCTGCTAGTGAAGAGATGCCAGATGAAACTGACGCTCCAATGGAGGAAGAAACTGCTGAAGAAACCCCCACTATGGGCTTAATGGCTAGAGGAACTTAATATGAGTAGTTTTTTAGAAGATTTAGCGGGATCATTCCTTGGCAGGCTAAATAAAGAAATAGATATGCGTGATGATAAAGCGGATGAAAGAATTGAAAAGCAAGAAACTTTAGCTCGACAAAACCTAGCTGATGTAAAGATTAGAAACCAAAGAGCTACTCAAGGTGCTACTCTTGCCCGTCAAGCTAAAAGTCTTGGAGCTAACGATGCACAAATAGCTGCAGCGTTTAGTAATGGAATGTCTGGTATACAAGACTTTGTTGAACATCTTTCAGCAGCAGCTTCTTCTATGGGTGCTGAGAGATTAGATCCGAATGATGTAGATGCCTTAATAGATATTTCAGATATACCTGATATGGAATTTCCTTCTTATGAAGATATGGCAAATCAAGTGTATGGTTATAATAAAACAGAACCTGTACAACAAGCTGAAATTCCAGGTTGGGCAAAAATACTAGGGCTTTCTTCAGATCAAGAAGCTAAACAAAA
>TARA_B110000858_G_scaffold145978_1_pt1 | contig 14825 bp, 19 predicted proteins | sample TARA_B110000858 | Tara Oceans TARA_B110000858 (sample SAMEA4398247) | marine metagenome | biome: Polar Biome; feature: [SRF] surface water layer (ENVO:00010504); material: water (ENVO:00002006), including particulate matter (ENVO:01000060) such as... | depth 5 m | reverse complement strand
GAGCCATACCAATATTCGTCTATTATGATGTCGCCTATGACATGAATCATTATTTTACTCCATGAGGTTATTTATGGCACTACGTGACTTACTAAAAGACATCCACAACGAAGCTGAAAACACAGAGTTTGCAACGCTTCTTATGAGTGGTAATATGTCTCCTGAACTATACGGTTTATATTTAAACCAACAATTTCATATTTATTCAGCTTTAGAAAACAGAGCTTATAAATTCCCATTTTATTTAGACAATCTTAGAAAAATGGGAAGAATGATGCAGCTTGAAACAGATCGAGTTGGTTATGTTTATCCTGATAAAATTCTACCTACTGCTAAAAAGTATATGAAATATTGCGGCCAATTAAGAGAAGATCAAGTTATTGCTCATTTATATGTTCGCCACTTCGGTGATATGTACGGTGGGAATATGATCCAAAAGAAAATTCCTAAGTGTAATAGACCATCAGAAGCTATGCATACAGAAGGTTTATATTACTTGTTCGAAGAGAAGAAAGAAAACATTTCCATAATGAGAAACCTATTAAATGATGATATGGCAGATGAATGTAAGATAGTATTTCAATACGCAATCGATTTATTTAAGGAGTTAATGGACTATGATATTCCCGAAGCTTATATCAGCAGCATCGGATCTCCAGGAGTTGCTGGAATCAAAGACGGATCTCAAGCAACTGCATGATTTCCCTTGGCCAGCAATATCATATGGACCCTGCAAACATTTTAGAAGAGCAGACTTATGTATCATTGATGTAAGAGATAGGAAAAAACTATGGATGCTTCATCTTGTAGTTTATCCTCATTTTGACGATGGTTCTCCAATCTACGGCTTTGATATTATTGCTGGACCTAATAAGGTTACCGGAGCCTTTCATGACTTCTCTCCTTGTGATCCTAATAATACTATTATAACACAGTTTGGAGAGAATGTAAAGGACTTTATGCCAAAAAAGCAAAGAGAATTGCCTGATTGGGCAAAAAACATATTCAGTCCATATATGATTGCTGCAGGAAATGTTAGAGGCGATTCTGAAGAATTAGATGAAATACTTTCTTTATCCTTATTAAATTTAGAAATGCTTTTAAATAGGATTGGAACCAACAAAGGTGATGTTGATTATAAGCCTCATCAATCGTGGTATGTTTATAACCAAAGACAAAATCCTCACACTTCAAGAGTGATGGAATCTTTGGGTATTGATAAAGAAACTGTAAGGAAATATATAGATGAATGTTTATGGCCTGTTGAAGAAGCTTGGATGGACAGCCGTCCTGTTCTTCACGATTAAAGGTTGCATTTGGTTACTTCTTTTTTATTTTGGTTTTGAGGTATTTCAATACACAACTAATTGATGAACCGCTGTCGCCTGGATCAGCTGGAACCCAAACATTAGCAGCGAGTTCTTTTAATTTATTTTGTATTCCTTTGTTATGCGCACAACCACCAGATAGAATAACATTAGTAATACCAGTTTTATTAATCCAATAATTACACATTTTTAAAACTATTTCTTCAAATACAATTTGAGTAGTTGCTGCGATTTCTTCTTGTTTATAACTAGAAAATTTGTTTCCAACTCCTCTATGCAAATTGTCAACAAATATAGGACGCCATATATGAGGGATAATCATACTTTGAATATCTCTATACAAATATCTATTAAAGTATATTTTATTTGAAATTGATTCAAATAAGCTTTCGTCTTTATTTGGAATTAATCCAGAAGCCTTTACCATTGAACTGTAAAACAAACCTAAGCTATCTGGATAATTTTGTTTTCCTAAACATTTAAGTTTGTTTTCTTTATGACCCATGTATAAAGCTTTAGACGTTCCTTTCCAAACAGAAGTACAATTATATTCTCCGATAGAATCCATTACAAATATTAAAGCTTCTCGAAAATCTGTTTGATAAAATGCTGCAGCATGTGCACCATGATGAGACACATAAGTCCATGGACACTTAATACCTAAATCTTTTAATATTTTACTAACGTTGTTTCTACTAATAAAATTGGGCTGGCCAGCTCTCATTTGTCTTAAACCCTTTAAATAAGGATTCTCAAACCACACCACCTTTTCAGGTGGGGCGATATTTTTAGCTTTTTCTATATCCTTTATAGACGTATATCTAAACGAATCAATCAACAAGTTATTATGAAAAATTGATAGTGTTGCATCATGGCCGCTTGACATTCCCCAATAGATCATTTTTGAGAATCACCTTTTGCTATTCTATAATTATCTTCAACGGAATCAGGTGTAGATACTTCAATTAATATTCCTGCTTCAACGCAACTAACTTGGTGAGGTTCACACGGATCGTTATGATAAACGTCACCTTCCTTTAAATCAACAGTTGCAACGCTAGCGTCTTCAGTTGAAATTTTCATTACTTTAAACTTACCATTAAGGCATAGCCAAGTTTCCATTTTTTCTTTGTGAAAATGCATAGAGAATTTAGAACCTGCTTTAAATGATAATAGCTTACCGCAGTATTTATCATTTGAAGCGAAGATAAATTCATGTCCCCAACCTTTTTTTACAAAGCCGTTAAGTCTTGTCATTTATAAAATCCAATATTTTTGATGATGATTGTCCAGGCATAGTGTCCATAATTTTAATCCATGCGAGGCCTCTTCCAACTACAAATTCAGGCTCATAGTCACCACCTTTAGTAATCATATAAGGTTTAACCTTTTTGATTAACTCAAGCGGAGTATCTTCTTCGAAGATAATAACCTTATCCACATATCTAATTGCTTCGAGTACTTGTTTTCTTTGGTCTTGTGTATGATAAGATTTTCTCTTTATTCGTTTCATACTCTCATCAGAATTTAATCCTACGATTAATGCTGTACCATGAGATCTTGATTCTTTTAAGTATTCTATGTGTCCAGGATGTATTATATCAAAACATCCATTAGTAAACACTATTTTGTCTTCATTCAACTGATTCTCCACTTTTGTTTTTATATAAATAGAACTAATAAATAATATTATTATACCACAGTTTTCGGCAAATGTACAGGAAAAAATATGGCAAATCCTAATTCACGTTCATCATTACTCGATTATTGCCTCAGAAAACTTGGGGCACCTGTACTTGAAGTTAACGTAGACGCAGATCAACTCGAAGATCGAATCGACGAAGCTTTACAGGTGTACCAAGAATATCATTCTGATGCAACAGTAAAAACCTATCTTAAACATTTAGTAACTACAACAGACGTAACCAATAAGTATATACCTATATCGTCTAGTATTATATATGTCTCTCGTTTGTTGCCATTCTCAAGTGCATCAAGTTCAAGTTCTAACATGTTTGGTGTAAAATACCAAATGATGCTAAATGACATATCAGATTTACAAAATTTTGCAGGTGATTTAGCATATTACGAGCAAATGCAACAATATCTATCACTTTTAGATATGCAGCTTAATGGAACACCTACAGTTAATTTTGCAAGACATCAAAATCGTTTGAATATATTTGGAGATTTTGAAGATCAAGATATAAAAGCAGGTCAATATGTTATCGCAGAAGTTTATCAAATTGTTGCTCCTAATTCGCATGTATCAGTATATAATGATATGTGGCTTAAAGATTACACAACCCAATTGATTAAACAACAGTGGGGTGCAAACCTTATTAAATTTGAAGGAATGCAACTTCCAGGTGGTGTTACTCTTAATGGTAGACAAATATATGATGATGCAACGGCTGCGTTAGAAGCACTTATGGAAAAATTAAAACTAGAACACGAACTTCCACCTGATTTCTATATAGGATAACAAAATGGCCACTAATGTTAACTTCAGCGATAGAGTCACGTCTGAGCAAAGATTATACGAAGATATCGTAATTGAATCTTTAAAGATGTTTGGTCAAGACGTGTATTATCTACCTCGCACATTAATCAATGAAGATACAATTTTCAATGAAGACATTCCTTCTAAATTTAGTAATGCATATAAGATTGAAATGTACATTGAAAACGTTGATGGATTTGAAGGTGAAGGAGATATCTTCACGAAGTTTGGTGTGGAAATGAGAGATGAAGCTACCTTTGTAGTTTCACGTAAAAGATTTGGAAACGCTGTTATTCAATATGATAACGAAATTACAGCAGAACGACCTGAAGAAGGTGATTTAATATATCTCCCATTATCAAAAAGTTTATTTGAAATTGGACATGTTGAAAGAGAATTGCCATTTTACCAATTAGCAGCTCTTCCTACTTTTAAGATGAGATGTAGTCTATTCGAATATTCAGATGAGCAATTAGATACAGGAGTTACAGGTGTTGATGATATTGAAGTTTATTCAACGTATCAATATGTTATTGGTTATACAAAACCAATCATTGGAACAGCTACAGCCTCACTCTCCGGAGGTGTGGTTTCAGAGGTAGCAATTACTAATGCAGGTGATGGTTATAGATCAGGAACTCCACCAGTCATTACTGTAAGTGCGCCATCAAATGCCGGCGGAGTACAAGCAGCAATTGGTTCAACACTTACAAGTGGTAAGATTACAGCACTTACAATTACAAATGCTGGATCAGGTTATACATCTGCACCAACAATAACAGTTGCTGGTCCTACAGATGTAGAATTTGTAAGAGGAGAACAAGTTTCTCAGACATTCGCAAGTGGTGTTAAAATGTTTGGAGAAGTGGTCAAACAAAACGATTCAGATGCACTTCTTTATATCGCACATGCTGGAGCAGATGATGGTAAATTCCATAACTTTGCAACAAGCCTAGATATAACTGGAGCAACATCCTTTGCTGCATCAACAGTCTTATCAGTTACTGAATTAGATAACTCATCTGATACAGAAGATAACACAGACTTTGATACAGATATGTCAGGATTCTTAGACTTCTCAGAGAATAACCCATTTGGAGATCCTGAATAATGAATGATGATTTCGATTTCGGTTTTACCGCAGTAAATGAAGATGAACTTGAAGTAACTAAAGAAATTAAAGTTTCGAGTGAAATTAGTAAACAACAATTAGATAAATTGTATAATGCTATTATTCCTCTATTGAATAATCTTAAAGCAAATCCTGAGAAAGATTATATTCTTTGGCCTGATAGATTAGCAAAAGTTGAAGCATTTGAAACTGTATTACAAAAAATATATAGGGGCGGATAATGTTCGGTAATTATTTTTATCACGAAAGAACTAGAAAAGGCGTATCTACTTTCGGCAAGATTTTTAATGACATTTATGTTCTTAGAAAAGATGCTGCCGGAAAAGTAGTAAGTCAAATAAAAGTTCCTTTATCGTATGCACCTAAACAAAAGTTTTTAGAAAGAATTAAAACTCAAGTTACTGGAGATCAAACACACATAGCAATTAAATTGCCAAGAATGTCGTTTGAAATTACAGGCATTACTTATGATACTCAAAGACAATTGCCTAAAGCTAATTTTGATAATAAGCCAGGAACAACAACAAGTAAGAAAACTAAATTTAGACAAGCAGTTCCATATATAATGAATTATGATTTAAGTGTTTATGCTAAAAATCAAGATGATGCATTACAAATTGTAGAACAGATACTTCCTTACTTTAATCCACAATATACATTATCACTTAAACCGTTTGGTTCTACGTTTGATATATCAGAAGACGTTCCTGTTATTTTAACAAGTGTTAATATGGCTGATGATTATGAAGGTGATTTAGCAAGTAGACGAACAATCATTTATACATTATCATTTGAAATGCACGTTAATTTCTATGGACCTATTAGTGAAGGTGGAATTGTTAGAGAGGTTATTGGCAAACTTGATATTATAGGAGCAACTACTACAGTTGATTCAAATGGTGGAAGTAAAGTAACTACAACAACAGCCACTACTCCTTTAGAAAGAATTACATTAAAACCTAACCCATTAAATCTTACACCTCCAACAGGAGATAGTGATTTTGGGTTTACCGAAGAGATTATATTAGCGGCGGATTCAGATGCTGCCATCACTTAGTATAGATAATGATAAGGAGACCAAGTTGACTGACTCTGATAATGTTAAAGGTGACTATGATTATTCAAGAAAAACTTATTATGAACTTATCGAAAAAGGTAAGGAAAGTCTTGAATTAGCAATGCGCATCGCAGAAGAAACAGAACATCCTAGAGCAATAGAAGTTTTAGCAGGAATGCTTAAAAACGTTTCGGATGTTAACGATAGGTTAATGGAACTAAATCGTAAATTAAAAAATATTAAACGCGAAGATCCTAAGTCGATTAATAACCATACAACAAATAACGTAATGATTGCATCAACTGCAGATTTACAAAAACTATTAAAACAAGACGCTAAAGAGAGTATTATTGATGTCACACCAACAGAGCTATCTAGGGAATCCTAATGTTAAGCGTGATGGTGTTGAGCAAGAATGGACTACCGAACTTGTAGAAGAATACATGAAGTGTTCTAAAGATCCTCAATACTTCGCAGCAAAATATATAAAGGTCATATCACTTGATGAAGGTTTAGTTAAGTTCAACTTATACCCTTATCAAATAGATATGTTTAGACATTTTAATGAACATCGTTTTAGCATTGTATTGGCCTGTCGTCAATCAGGAAAATCAATATCAGCATGCGCATACTTATTATGGTACACTCTCTTTACGCCAGAAAAAACGGTTGCGGTTCTTGCGAATAAAGGGGCGACAGCTAGGGAAATGCTCTCACGTATTACGCTCATGTTGGAAAATATTCCGTTCTTCTTACAGGCTGGCGCAAAAGCTCTTAACAAAGGTAATATCGAGTTTAGTAATAATTCTAGGATTATCGCTAGTGCTACTACTGGTAGCTCTATTCGTGGACTCTCTGTTAATCTCCTTTACTTAGATGAGTTTGCTTTCGTAGAAAGAGCTACTGAGTTCTATACATCAACATATCCGGTTGTATCTGCAGGTAAAGATACAAAGGTTATTATTACTTCTACTGCAAATGGAATAGGTAATCAGTTCCATAAAATTTGGGAAGGTGCAGTACAAAAAACAAATGAATACACAGATTTTAGAGTTGATTGGTGGGATGTTCCAGGACGTGATGAGAAGTGGAAAGATGAAACCATTGCTAACACTTCCCAATTACAGTTTGACCAAGAGTTCGGAAATACGTTCTTCGGAACTGGTAATACTCTTATCAATGCTGAAACACTATTAGGCTTTAGAGCATCACCACATGTTGGTGTACTTGAAGCTGGAGATCTATTAATATACGAAGAACCAAAACCAAAACATGAATATATCATGACAGTTGATGTTGCGAGGGGAAGAGGTCAGGATTACTCTACATTCAATTTGATCGATATTAGCGTTCGCCCGTTCGTACAGGTTGCTGTGTATCGCAATAACACTATCTCTCCGTTACTCTTCCCTAACATTATTTATAAATATGCGAAATTGTATAATGAAGCATACTGTATAGTTGAATCAAATGACCAAGGTTCTTTAGTTACCCATGGTCTTTATCATGATTTAGAGTATGAAAACATGCACGTTTCTAATGCTGTTAAAGCTGATTCATTAGGAATAGAAATGACACGTAAATCTAAGAGACTCGGTTGTTCGGGTATTAAAGATCTATTAGAAAATAATAAACTTCTTATAAGAGATGAAAACACTATTTTAGAAATATCTACATTTGTTTCGAAAGGTGTATCATATGAAGCGCAAGATGGTAACCATGATGATTTAATGATGAACTTGGTTATGTTTGGATATTTTTGTTCTACACAATATTTTAGTGATATGACAGATATTAACTTAAAAGAAATGTTATTTAGACAAAGAATGAAAGAAATTGATGATGATCTACCTGGCTTTGGTTATATAAACAGTGGAATAGATGAAATTCCTGAATTGACTGAAGAGCAAATGCAAGGTAGAGCATGGTTAGTTGAAAGAGAAACGACAGATTTTTAAGATTGGGTTTATTATAAATAGTTACAGGTGAATAAAAAACTTGGATTCTCCAAGAATATAGCGTATCATGTAGACTTATTAATTTAAACTGAGAGGAAGAAGCAATGGCATTTTCAGAATCTCCATCAATTGTAGTTAGAGAAATCGACTTATCGGGGGTCGTCCCTTCAGTATCGAGTTCTACAGGCGCATTTGTTGGCAATTTCGAATGGGGTCCGGTTATGGTGCCTACTAAAATTAACAATGAAGTTAGTTTAGTAGAAACATTCGGAGCTCCAACAGCAGGTACAACACGTAACTTTCACGAAGCATCATACTTTTTAAAGTATACTTCAGATCTTCGTGTAGTCAGAGTAATAGACTCAACCGGAGCGAACGCGTTCTCTGGTGGAGCAGCAGCAGATGTTGCGCACGTAGTTAAAAATAGAGAAGATTGGGACCAAGGTCAATCAGCTCAAGAAATCAATAATAGGAATTGGTTAGCAAAATATCCTGGATTACTAGGAAATTCTTTGCAAATTCAAATGTGTCCTTATGATTCAGATGCTAATTTAGCATTCACGAGTTGGGCGCTTGAAGATAATTTTGATGCAGCTCCAGGCACATCAGCTTTCGCAAAAGGAAAAGGCGCTAAGAACGACGAAGTTCACGTAGCGGTTGTTGATAGACTAGGAGAAATATCTGGTACAGCAGGTGCAGTACTTGAAACTTTCCCATTCGTATCTTTAGCGAGTAACGCAAAGACAGCTGATGGAACAAGTAACTATGTACAAGATGTACTTAATACTAGATCCCAATATATTTGGATGGCTAAGCACGATTCAGAGCACACTTTAGGTGGAACTACTGCAGACGCCAATGATAATTTCAAAATGAATGTTGAAGCAGTTAAAAGTTATGATTTAGGTAATGGAGCAGCATCACCATTTAGTTCTGGTGGAGCGTTAGGTAAGTTTCTATTAGGATGGGATACGGTTAACGATAAGGATAATATCCAAGTTGATCTTCTTATTGCATCTGGAACGAATACCAGAATATCAAATACAACGGTTGCAAATAGTCTTGTAGCAATTGCTCAAGGCACAAGAAAAGACTGTGTTGTTTTAACATCTCCTTCTAAGGCAGACGTTATCGATACAACTACACCAGTTACAAATACAGCGGCAGCTGCAGCAACGTATACACCATCTTCTTATCTCTTTGTAGATAATAACTGGTTGAAAGTATATGATAAATACAATGATAAATACATTTTTATCTCAGCCTCATCTTCTACAGCAGGTATCATGGCAGCAACAGATTATGTTGCAGCACCTTGGTTCTCTCCTGCAGGTCCAAGACGTGGTCAATATCTCGGAATTACAGGATTGGCTTACACTCCTAATAAATCCGAAAGAGATACTTTGTATAAAGTCGGCATCAACCCTGTAGCCAATATTCCGGGTCAAGGTGTATTACTCTTCGGCGATAAGACAAAGCTTGCAAGACCTTCTGCCTTTGACAGAATTAATGTAAGACGATTGTTCTTAACTATTGAAAGAGCAATTGCACTAGCAGCAAGAAATGTAATGTTCGAATTCAACGATGAATTCACAAGAGCAGAATTTGTTGGTGTAGTCGAACCATTCCTTAGAGAAATCAAGGGAAGAAGAGGTATCACAGACTTTAGAGTAATATGTGATGAAACTAATAACACAGCTGCTGTGATTGACCGTAATGAATTTATTGCCAATATCCTGATCAAACCCGCAAGAAGTATCAACTTTGTTACGTTGAACTTTGTTGCAGTTAGAACTGGTGTTGACTTTGAAGAAATTGCTGGCAACATAGCTTAAAGGGAGATACACAATGGCGATTTTAGGAGTAGACGATTTTAAATCCAAAATCCGTGGTGGTGGTGCCCGTCCTAACTTATTTAAGACGACACTAAACTTCCCTGGATTTGCAGGCGGCGATGTTGAATTGACATCATTCATGTGTAAAACAGCACAGCTTCCGGCATCAACTATAGCACCGATTGTAGTTCCTTTTAGGGGACGTCAATTGCAAATGGCTGGTGACAGAACATTCGAACCTTGGTCAGTTACTATCATTAATGATACTGACTTTCAAGTTAGAGATGCTATGGAAAGATGGATGAACGGCATATCAGCACATACTCAAAATACTGGCTTAGTTAATGTCGGTGATTATGTTGCAGATATGGTAGTTGAGCAATTGAATAAAAACGGTGATACTATAAAGACTTATAACTTCACTGGAGCGTTCCCAACCAACATTTCAGCGATTGATTTAGCATATGATGCTAATGATACAATCGAAGAATTCACGGTTGAGTTCCAGATTCAGTACTGGACAAGTAACACAACGTCGTAGATATATAGTATATGGACGGGATTAATTTCTCGTCCATATAAACTATTAATAAGTTAGGTGAGTGAAATACATGGCAGAAGACGGCACAACAGGTTTTAAACTTTTCGGGTTTGAGATCAAAAAAGCAAAAGGTAATGAAAAGGAAAAACTTCCTTCTATCGTTCCGCCAATTGATGATGACGGTGCAGGTTATGTAACTGCTGCCGGGTCCCATTTTGGGCACTATTTAAATTTAGATGGAGATGAAAGTTCTGACAATCATTCTCTTGTTGCTAAATATCGAGGAGTAGCACAACATCCAGAAGTTGATGCAGCTGTAGAAGATATTATTAATGAAGCAGTAAGTGCAGGTGAAGACAAACATCCTATTGAAATAAATCTTGATAATGTTGAAAAACTTTCGGCAGGTATTAAGAAAACTATTAAAACAGAATTCAATACAATTACTTCAATGCTTCAGTTCCATGACAATGCTCATGAGATCTTTAGACGTTGGTATGTTGATGGAAGATTATACCATCACTTAGTTGTTGATGAAGCAAATCTAAAAGAAGGCATTCAAGAAATACGACCTATTGATGCGGCTAAAATCCGTAAGGTTAAACAAATTAAAAAGGATAAAGATCCAAAGACTGGAGCTATGTTAGTCACGAAGATTGATGACTTTTATATCTATCAGGAAAAGCCAGGAGCACAAACAGGTGGTGTGAAACTAAGTAATGACTCGGTTAGTTATATTACTTCTGGTATTATGGATCTAGATCGTAAGAAAATATATAGTCACCTTCACAAAGCGCTGAAGCCGATAAACCAATTAAGAATGATGGAAGATTCTTTGGTTATCTACAGATTAGCTCGCGCACCCGAACGCAGAATTTTTTATATTGATGTAGGTAATTTACCAAGAGGTAAAGCTGAGCAATATCTAAAAGATATCATGTCACGTTATAGAAATAAACTCGTGTATGATGCTGAGACTGGTAATTTAAAAGATGATCGAAAGCATATGTCTATGCTTGAAGATTTTTGGTTGCCAAGGCGTGAGGGTGGTAGAGGTACTCAGATAGAAACTCTCCCAGGAGGAGAGAACCTAGGACAAATTGACGATATAATATACTTCCAAAAGAAATTATATCGATCTCTAAACGTTCCCCTCTCACGTCTTGAGCAGGAACAAGCATTTTCGCTTGGTCGTGCTACTGAGATTACGAGAGAAGAGTTGAAGTTCCATAAGTTTATTGAGAGATTGCGTCGTAAGTTTTCTGCGCTGTTCCTTGAAATTCTTAGAAAACAATTGATTCTTAAAGGTGTTATCACCGAAGAAGATTGGGATCTTTGGAAGAACGATATTAATATTAATTTTATTAGAGATAACCATTTCACTGAATTACGTGACGCGGAGATCTTTAAAGAAAGAATTGGAACTCTAGATGGAGTGTCCAATTACATTGGTGCAGAAGGATTCTTTTCAAAGGAATATATATACAAAAATATTCTTATGATGGATGATGACGAAATCGTTGAAATACAAAAGCAGATAGAAGCTGAAGCAAAAGCTGGAGAGGAAACGCCGGCACCTGATGATGAGGAAGAACCTGAAGTAGAACCTGAGGAGGAACCAAGTGAAGACGAACCAGAAGAAGAAAAACCAGAAGACGAACCAGAAGAATCATGAATGGGATGTAATTAGAAAACCTTTTCAAAGCATTATTCTTAATTTACAAAATAATGCTAGCATTGCTGATCGAAATTACATATCTACAGGAGATTCCTTATGGCATGCGCAATATAATCGTGTTACGCAGCAATTGAGGGATTTAAAAGACGAAATCAAATTAAAAGAAAAGCATTTCTTCGGTTAAGAACTAAATTTATATAAATAATACAAAAGGTAGTGAAATGGAACAAATCGTAAATTTTATTAAAAATGTCAAGGATCAAGACTTTAATGCAGCTAATCAAATCTTTTCAGAGTTGATGCAGTCTAAGCTTGAAGTTCAACTTGATCAAGAAAAGATAAAAGTTGCTGATTCAGTATACAATGGTATAGAACCAGATGAAGATAACGATGATGAAGATATCGAAGAAGTAGAAGACGATATTGAACCTGAAGTTGAGGAAGAAGAAAATGAAGACATTCCAGCAACTGCGTGAAGCAAAGATGCCTCCAGGTGAACATCAATTCGATAAAAAGATTAAAGGAATTACTTTAATGATACACAAAGATAAAAATAAATTTGCTGTGTACATTGATGGAGAAAAATTAGATGCATTTAAAGATCTAAAATCAGCACAAAAGGCTGGTGAAGAATTTATTAAAGCATTGAAGGGATAACAAATGAAGTTAATCAGTGAATACTACGACGGAGATTTCGTCGAATGTCTAGTTGAGAAGACCGAGAGTGGTGATAAGAAATACACTATTCAAGGCATATTCGCTGAGACTAACAAAAAGAATCGTAACGGCCGAGTGTATCCACGAGAAATCATGGAAAAGGCGGTGAATAAATACGTTACAGAACAGGTATTAACTAAGAGATCTGTAGGTGAACTCAATCATCCTGAAGGACCTACAGTAAACTTAGACAAAGTTTCGCATCTCATTACCGACCTCAAACTTGAGGGAGATAATGTTATCGGAAAGGCATCAATACTGCCAACTCCTATGGGCAAGATCGTAGAAGGTCTTCTTTCAGGTGGTGTTCAGTTAGGTGTCTCAACTCGTGGTATGGGTAGTCTCGTGCAACAGAATGGTGTAAACGTCGTCAAAGACGACTTTATTTTAAATACGGTTGACATCGTACAAGATCCAAGTGCTCCAGGAGCGTTTGTTAATGGAATCATGGAAGGCGTAGATTGGGTCTGGAATAACGGCATTATTGAAGCAAGAGAAATTGAAAAAATGGAGACAGAAATTCTGAAAGCTCCACGAAAAAACCTTTATGAGGTTCAAACTCGTGAATTTAAAAATTTCCTCTCGTTACTTAAATCTTAGTAAAAAGGAGTACGTAAGTATGTCTGAGATGATAAAAGAAGATCAGGATACTGAAGCTGAACTCCAGACTGACGAGAGTGAAGTCGTGGAAGAAGCAACAGAATTCGATGGAAAGAACGCAGAAGCAGATGCGGTAAAAGCTGTGAAAAAAGCAGAAGCTGACGGACCGGCCAAGGGGACTCCTCCTGGTGGACCCGGTGGTACTGCAGAAGCAATGCCTAAAACTAAAGCAGGTATAATCAATGCAATGTATGGTAAACTAAATCAGATGAAGAAACCTGAATTAGCTGCTAACTTTGACAAAATGATGGGTAAAGGTGCCAAGGTAAAAGAAGACGTAGACGGAGAAGAACTCGAAGCTCTTCCTGAATACAATTACTCTGGTGAACTGGACGCATTGGTTGAGTCTGAAGCTACTCTTTCCGAAGAGTTCAAAGCTAAAACTGCTATTATTTTTGAAGCCGCGCTCAAAAGCAAATTGTCAATGGAAATTGATCGTTTGGAAGAAAACTATACAACTGAACTCGAAGAAGCTGTTACAGAGCAAAATGCTGCAATGGTCGATAAAGTTGATAGCTACCTTAACTATGTTGTTGAGAACTGGATGGATGAAAACAAGCTTCAAGTGCAAGCTGGTCTTCGTACAGAAATTGCTGAGTCCTTTATGACAAGTCTGAAAGACTTGTTTACTGAGTCTTACATTACTGTTCCAGACAGTAAAGTCGATCTTGTAGATGAACAGTCAGATTTGATTGCTGAGCTTGAAGAAAAGCTTAATGACCAGACTGGTAAATCTATTGCAATGGCTGAAGAAATCGAAAACTTCAAAAGAGAAGCGATTATTAGTGAGGCCTCAAAAGGCTTAGCCGATACTCAAGTCGAAAAGCTAAAGCAATTGACAGACGACGTAACCTTTCAGGATGAGAAATCTTTCGATAAGAAAGTATCAACCATCAAAGAAACTTACTTTAAACCGAATACTGTAAAATCTACTGAGTCATTTCTTGAAACAGAATCCGAAGATGAGGGTCAAGCCCTTGTAGAAGATACTGGGGCAATGTCTAAGTACCTAACAGCAATTCGCAAATCTGCTAAATAAGGAGATCCCATTATGCAGTCGTACGATAAATTAGTCGAAAAGTGGGCACCAGTACTGAACGAAGAATCAGCTGGCGTCATTAAAGACAACCACAGAAGGTCTGTAACTGCAGCCATTCTGGAAAACCAAGAAAAAGCTCTTGCAGAAGAGCGTAACCAACAAAACGGTTTCTTAACTGAAGCTGCTCCTGTTGGTGCTAATACTGGCTCTATTGGAACATGGGATCCTGTCCTTATTTCATTAGTAAGACGTGCAATGCCTAACCTAATGGCATATGATGTTGCTGGTGTTCAACCTATGACCGGTCCAACTGGCTTGATCTTTGCAATGAAAGCAAGATACGATTCAGGTACAACTGGTGCTGCTGAAGCGCTTCA
>TARA_B110000858_G_scaffold198527_1_pt1 | contig 14966 bp, 14 predicted proteins | sample TARA_B110000858 | Tara Oceans TARA_B110000858 (sample SAMEA4398247) | marine metagenome | biome: Polar Biome; feature: [SRF] surface water layer (ENVO:00010504); material: water (ENVO:00002006), including particulate matter (ENVO:01000060) such as... | depth 5 m | reverse complement strand
CATTACTGCAAGGGGGACTACTTTGACTACAAGGGGCGCAATCCTTTTTCTCATTTAATCTATCCAATGCCCGAAACCAATACTTCCGGTCTGGGAATTCACGCGACAATGGATATGTCATCGCAACTTAAATTCGGGCCAGATACAGCATACGTCGAAAATATAAATTTTGAGATTGACGGTAACAAGGCGAAAGATTTTGCCAAAAGTATCTCTTCCTATTTTCCAGCGATTAAGTCTAGCGATCTAAAACCGGCATACTCAGGCATCAGGCCGAAATTATCGGGACTGGGCGACGTCGCAGCCGACTTCGAGATTCAAGGACAAAACGTGCATGGTGTACCCGGGTTGATTCAGCTCTTCGGTATTGAGTCGCCGGGCCTCACGGCGAGTCTTGCGATTGCTAGCCACATTGCCGGTCGCGTCGAGCTGTAGATCCAGCTTAGTTACGAGCCGTAGAAAAGAAGCTATAGCGTCTGCGATTGGCTCGCCCGATTCTTATAGGCGCTTAGCTTAGAGTCTATCAATGCCCTAAGCCCTGAGTCACTTTTGTCGAAGTGTAAGCCTATTCCCTCGGCGCGGTCAGCCGTGATTTTAGCCGGCGTTATCCAGACAATCTTAGTGATGCAAAGGTATCGCTGTGAATCATCGAGAAGTTGTAATAGAAGGCACACGCTGTCTTGGATCTTATATTTGACATGTGGCTGCCCTTTTTTGGAAACAGGTAAGAACAAACCGCCATTTTTTAGAAACGGCATGTAGGCAGTTTTTAATGTATCGAGGCTGTCTATACGGATCGAAAGAATGGCTGTGCTATTGATGATAAGCAATTCCCTCTTCTGCTACTGCTTGTAAATACTACTGACTAGTTAGTGAAGATTTAGCTTGCTCCATTGCCACAAAATAGACTCCATAATGAGTTGTGGATTTGGATTTGTGCTAGAAGCTAGCTGCCTCCTCGCCGTTTCTACTTCGGTATAGAAAAGTGCCAGGGAGCTAGCAACTGTCTGCGCAAGTGACTTCTCCTTAGAAGGAAGCAATAGAGTGTACATTCCTTGAAGCGCGGGATCGTCTTCGTTCTCTGCGCTACCTGTTAGGCTGTATTTAGTAAGTTTAGACAAGAATGCAGAGAAGTGCTGCAATACTTCCGATTCTCCATTTTTCGCGATTAGTGCGAGCACCTGTTGAATTGATTTTTTGCCTGTCTTCACGTCACAGATACTCTGTAGAAATTGCGCTCTGGCCTGCAGCGAGTCCCCTTCTGCTAACTGCAGAGCAATGAGTGGCCTCATATCACTAGCTTCTAGAATCGACTCTACATTTCCAGCCCCAGTGACCGGCTGCAGCCAGGGAGCTGCAATATCAGCACTGGGAGTTTGAAATGCGAGCTTCTGGCAGCGACTGCGTATTGTAGCTACGAGTCGACCGGGATGGTCAGACACTAGAAAAACATGCGTGCCGTCGTTTGGCTCTTCCAAGGTTTTTAATAGAGCGTTCGCTGCGTTGGCATTTAGGAGATGAGCATTCTGTATGATTGCAATCTTCGCCCCACCGGAATGGCTGCTACGAATTACGAATTCGGAGAGCCAGCGTATCTGGTCGATCTTGATGTTTTTGCTACCCTCTTCGGGCTCGATTGTTAGAATGTCGGGGTGGTTACCCGTGCCGCCTTGGAGGCAGTTCGGACAGCTATTGCAGGCAACGCTCGACTCTGCAAGCCCAGCTACAGCGCCTTGAGAAATAGGGTTCAAGCACAGAGCATATTTCGCAAAGTTGTTGGCAAAGAGGGATTTACCTAAGCCTTCGCTGCCGCTGAATAGATAGGCATGTGCCAATTGACTAGCTGCGAATGCCCGGCTAAGTTGCGCCCACTGAGTAAGCTGCCAAGGAAAAGGCGCACTTAGTGTATTTACCGAGTTGGGACTAGTCTCGCTCATCGTTATTTACTTGCTGTGATTCTCGAAAGGCCCTGCTCTAAGGCGGCCAACAAATCCAGTTTAACGTCCTCTAAGGGCTTGGACGCATCGATTACCATGCAGCGCTCCGGCTCAGCTTCAGCGATATCAAGATAGCCTTGGCGGACGCTACGGAAAAAGCTCTGCTGCTCTAACTCGAATCGGTCTAGTTCCCCTCGATTGATCGCTCTTTCCATGCCTATTTCTGGATCGAGATCTAAGATGAGGGTTAGATCAGGCCGCAGCTCGCCCTGCACCAGTGACTGTAATTGCCCTATCGTCTCCATACTCAGTCCCCGCCCTGCTCCCTGATAGGCGAATGTCGCATCGGTAAAGCGATCGCAGACGACCCATTTGCCTGACGCGAGTGCCGGCTCAATAATCTTATCTAAGTGCTGCGCCCTAGCTGCAAACACGAGTAATAACTCGGTCAGTTCCGACATGGACTCTTCGTGTACAGCTAGCAAGACCTCTCTGATCTTTTCTGCCAATTGTGTGCCACCCGGCTCCCTAGTAAGCACGTATTCGATACCGCGCTGCTCTAGATGCTGAGTAATGAACTCAATATTTGTACTCTTTCCTACTCCCTCTGCACCTTCCAGAGTTAAAAAGAGTCCTCTCTTATTTGTCATTATTCTTCACTTTTTTAGCAATGTAGCATGCACGATTAATTTGAGTTAGCTCAAGCCACGCTGGTCTAGTTATTAGAGCCTAGCTGGTGCTCGCGAACAGCGGCATTATGTTCTTCCAATGTTCGTGAGAATTGATGACTTCCGTCGCCCCTCGCCACAAAATACAAATAGTCAGAAGCAGAGGGGTTGAGCGCTGCTGCGATCGACTCTGCTCCGCTTAAGGCTATCGGAGTCGGCGGCATGCCATCTATACGATAAGTATTATAGGGAGTCTCCTCTGATAAATCTGCACGTCTGATATTACCGTCATAACGATCACCCATGCCATAGATAGTCGTCGGGTCAGATTGCAAACGCATGCCTAGATCTAGTCGCGTTACGAATACAGCCGCGATGAGACCACGCTCGCTATTACTCGCCGATTCCTTCTCGATAATGGACGCCATAGTGAGAGCCTCATAGGAATTGCTATAGGGCAAGGCGCCGAGTCTCGACTCCCAGGCTTCACTCAAGACGGTATTCAGCCTTTCATTCGCTCTTAGTAACAGCTCAATATCGAGGGTACCCTTGGTGTAAAAATAAGTATCAGGATAAAGCAAACCCTCAGGATTCTCGTAGTCTAGGTTCATGCGCAAGGCAATCTCTGCGTGACTGCTATTCATCAGACTGCCGCGTATATTTTCCGAACTCCACAGCGCATCCAGCGCCTGCTGAAAAGCCCACCCTTCTACAAGGGTAATTCGATACTGCACAGCATCGCCACGGACAATTTTATCCAGCAACTGTGCCGGCGTGATTCCTGCTTGTATCTCATACTCCCCAGTTTGAATACTGCTCTCTGCCCCTTGTAGCCGTGCCCATAATTTGAACAGTGTGGGGCTTGGAAGATAGTCAGCTTCGCTAAGATTCGTCACAACTCGCGATAAGGAGCTACCCGCCAGCACTTCTATTTTCACAGGAGTGGAATCAGAATATCCCTCGGCTGATAGCAAGGATATCTCCGTAAACAATGCCCTATAGCTAATGAGAGCAGCCGCAAGGAAAAGCGTGAGAGTTATCATGCTGACGATAAGAAGTTGTCGTCTGCTCATCTTGTATTACTTCGAAATAACTTGTTTTGAAATGCTAAAGCCGCGGAGATTAGAGGTCCGTCTTCCTGCGTTAGTCGCCAATCTTCATTCTGAATCTCGGCTATTGGCCAAACGCCAAAGACGCTATTGCAGAGCAATATCTCCTTAGCTGTATTCAGTTCAGAAAGACTGAGCGTTTTTCTCAATACCTGTATTCCCTGCTTAGCGAACTCGGCGATCAGGTGATTTAGCATAACGCCTTCTATACCGCTTTTACTAAGATCTGGAGTAACTAGTTCATCGTCGATGGCGAGAAGTAAATTACTTCTGCAAGCCTCGATAAGATAGCCTTCCTCATTCATGCACAAACCTTCATCACATTCTGTAGGTATCTGCGCACTGGCTAATATTTGATCCAGCCTATTTAGATGTTTTATACCGGCAAGATTCGAATTGCTTGAAAGCCTATGCTGACAGAGGACTACTCTTGCGCCCTTGTTGGTGGCAGGAGCAACATAGTCTATTAGCTGCAGTATGCGTGTAGGATCAGCCTGCTTCGTCGGGGCGTAGCCTCTGCCGCCTTCGCCGCGCGTTATGATGATCTTTAAGATGACGTCGGCTGCTTTATTTAACTGCAATATTTGCGATATTTCACTTTGCAGTGAATCGAAATTTACAGACAGTTGTAATACCTTACAGGCATGCTCGAGTCGTTTGAGATGTGCTGACCAGAGTATCGGCGTATTAGAGAGAACCCTAATAGTCTCAAAACAGCCATCGCCGTATTGAAGTCCGCGGTCACGAATTGAAATGTGTTCCGCTTGCTGTCCGTTTATTAAACTCTGCAAGGGTCCGTCGAGCATGAGGGGAACCGGCTATTTAAGCCTAGAGAAAATCAAGCTGCCGTTAGTGCCGCCGAAGCCAAAAGAATTAGACAACGCGACATTAACTTCCGTCTCGCGACTCTCATTGGGAACGTAGTCGAGGTCACAGCCTTCGTCCGGGTTATCAAGATTTATAGTCGGGCTAATCACCTGGTCGCGCAAGGTTAAAACTGACACGATTGCCTCGACAGATCCCGATGCACCTAGTAGATGACCGATCATTGATTTAGTAGAACTGACGCAGAGTTTCGATGTGTGGCTTGCAAATACAGTCTTTATTGCCTGTGTCTCAGCGAGATCTCCGGCAATTGTTGATGTACCGTGTGCATTTACATATTCCACGTCTGTTGCATTCAGGCCTGCGCTAGCCAATGCATTTTGCATACATTGCGCTGCACCTGCGCCACCTTCTGGGGGTGATGTCATATGATAGGCATCACCGCTCATACCGAAGCCAACGAGCTCTGCATAAATATTCGCGCCACGCTTCTTCGCGTGCTCGTATTCTTCGAGCACCATAATTCCAGCTCCATCACTGAGTACGAAACCGTCTCGATCTCTATCCCAGGGACGACTCGCGCGCTGTGGATCATCATTTCTTTGAGACAGTGCTCTAGCTGCACAGAATCCACCAAGCCCGACTGGCGTCGTGGCCATTTCGGCACCACCGGCAACCATGACATCAGCTTGATTGTTCGCGATCATATTGGCCGCTAGACCGATGTTATGAGTACCCGTAGTGCAAGCGGTTACAACTGCAATATTTGGCCCCTGCAATCCGAAGCGAATTGAGAGCGAGCCGGCTACCATGTTCACAATTGAGCCAGGTACGAAGAAGGGAGATATTTTGCGAGGACCGGATTTTTGAATAGTATCAGTAGCATCCTCGATGCTACCGATACCACCGATGCCAGAACCAACCGCGACACCGCCACGATTTGGATCGAAATTGGTCTCGTCTAGTCCGGCATCTTGAATTGCCTGAACACCGGCAGCCATGCCGTAGTGCATGAAGATATCCATGCGCCTAGCCTCTTTGGCTGACATAAAATCAGTGCAGTCGAAGCCTTTGACGGAGCCGCCAAACCGAGTGCTGAAGTCAGTAGTATCAAAATGCTCAATCGCATTAATACCAGACTGACCATTCTTCATAGCATTCCAGGTGGTTTCGACATCATTCCCAACGGGAGTGATAAGGCCGAGTCCAGTCACCACTACTCTTCTGCTACTACTCAATGCTTTGACCTCCTGACTAAAAACAGCAAACGCCAGATAAACAAAAGCTACTCAAGAATAAACTAAAGTAGCTCTATGTCGTGCTGATGTTCAGTGTTACAGGTGTGAGTTGATATAATCAGTGGCCAATTGAACTGTAGTAATCTTTTCGGCCTCTTCATCAGGAATTTCAGTTTCGAATTCTTCTTCTAATGCCATCACTAATTCTACTGTATCCAGGGAATCAGCGCCTAAATCCTCAACAAAAGAAGCAGAAGGTTTAACTTCGTCTTCCTTTACGCCAAGCTGTTCGCAGACAATTTTCTTAACGCGCTCTTCAATGCTACTCATATCTATTATTAGCTCCTAATACTGTTTTCTAGCAGTGTTGCTGGTGGCTTTACGAACAGCCTTGTTATTGGTTATTCGGGTAAATTTCAAACAATAAATTTACTTTAATCTTCAGCAAATTCTTTATCAGTTTGCTGCTCTTCGAGGGCCTAGTAGCTACCCAGCGAATAATTCAGGACGCAAGTTTACCTCTATTTTCATACGATGTAATGCCTAACATGCAAAAATAAGCCTCGAGGCATAAACCCTGATAAAACTCAATTACTTAGCGTTACGCCATATACATGCCGCCGTTCACATGTAGCGTCTCTCCAGTGATATAAGCACCACTATCGGAGGCTAGAAAACCCACCATCGCGGCTATTTCCTCAGGCTGCCCTAGGCGACCGAGAGGAATCGATGACAGAAGAGCCTCAGTCTGCTTCTCTGGCAAGTCCCAAGTCATATCGGTTGCAATAAAGCCCGGGGCAACGGCATTTACCGTTATTCCTCTCGAGCCTATTTCCTTGGCGAGCGAGCGACTAAAACCTTCGATGCCCGCTTTGGATGCCGCATAATTAGACTGTCCAGCATTGCCGCTAGAGCCCACTACTGAGCTGACATTAATGATCCGGCCCCAGCGCGCCTTGGTCATACCCTTTACACAGGCCTTGCACAGACGGTACATAGAGCCGAGGTTGGTATCAATTACATCCGACCACTCGTCACCCTTCATGCGCATAAGTAGGTTGTCCTTGGTTATCCCAGCGTTGTTTACTAATACCGCTGGGGCACCGTATTTTTCTGCGATAACAGACATCATAGCTGCAACAGAATCATCAGATGAGACATCCAAGCACATGCCCTCGCCCTGAATCGAATGCTCGGCTAAATAGCTACTAATGTTCTGCGCTCCGGAATCGGAAGTTGCAGTGCCTATTACTGTGAATCCGCGATTGCCCAGATCCAAGGCTATGGCACGGCCTATACCCCTGCTCGCTCCAGTTACCAGCGCTATTGTCGTAGAATCATTCATGTCCTCGTCCTCTTATTGCTTTATTACTTCAGTTCTTTAGCTCTTATTTGCAGTCACTCGATGAAAAGCGGTGGCTACGACGATAATTCGGCTATTGCGCTACTCAAGGCCTCCGGATCCTCACTAGCAAAGCAGCTTATTTCCGGTTCGATCCTCCTGATTAGCCCATTTAATACTTTCCCTGGGCCGCATTCGAGTATTTTTTCAACGCCACTCGCACGCATGTTTTTGACCGAATCTACCCACAGTACAGGTGCATACAACTGTTTTATCAAGTTATCTTTGATTAGAGTCGGGTCTTCGCTGCTCTGTGCATTTACGTTCTGCACAACCGGAATCTGTGGAGTACTGAATTGCACCCTATCTAGCTCCGCCTGCAGCTGGTCGGCCGCAGGCTTCATCAGCGCACAGTGCGAAGGCACACTGACATTCAAAGGCAATGCCCTCTTAGCGCCAGCCTCTTTACACAGGGCCATGGCTCTCTCAACGGCATCAATGTCGCCGGCAATGACAGTCTGTCCTGGGGAATTAAAATTAGCGGCGGAAACTACCTGCCCCTGAGCTGCCTGCTCACAGAGCCCTGCTATTTTAGTGTCATCCAGGCCGACTATCGCTGCCATTTTTCCGGTGCCAGCGCTTACCGCAGCCTGCATATAGCGGCCCCGTTGATGCACAAGTTGAATCGCATCGTCGAAGGCAAGCACGCCAGCACAAACTAGTGCCGAATACTCGCCAAGGCTGTGCCCCGCCAGTATCGATGGCTGCACAGCTTGCTGTCCCTGCCAGACTCTCCATATAGCGACCGATGCCGCCAGCAATACGGGCTGTGTGATGTCTGTCTGATTAAGCTGTTCATTCTGATCAAGCTGACTTACTTCCCAGAGGTCTGTAGATAAAACTGCCGATGCCTCAGCAAAAGTATCCGTTACCACGGCGAAGTTGCTCGATAGATCCGCTAGCATGCCCAGCTTCTGTGATCCCTGGCCTGGAAAGACAAATCCAATATTATTCATTCTGCTCAATCACCTCGCTTGTTCTTCATAATGGACTGCTTACACTCTAAAAGAGTTGAAGCTTAAGTAAGGGCTAAAACTAAGCTCAGCTCTTCTCAATAATCGCAGCTACTTTTTCTCTTATCAATTCAGGTACGGAGTTTTCTGTCTCTCTAACGGCTTGCTGGATTGCGTAGGCGAAGCCTTCTATCGTCGCATTGCCGTGGCTTTTTATTATGCTGCCCTGCAGACCCAGCAAGCTCGCACCATTGAAGCGGTGGGGATTGATTTGCTCGCTAAGAGTCTTAAATAACTTAGTCTTGCTCTCGTTCTCGGATGCACTAGTCGAGTCTGTAAATATCTGCGAGGACAGCAGTTTCTTTACCACATTCGCAACGCCGGCACTGGTCTTGATTGTGACATTGCCTACAAATCCGTCACAGACGACCACATCTGCCCTGCCCTCGAAGAGCTCGTTTGCCTCGATGAAGCCGACATAGTCGATTGCTGGGCAGCGATCCATCCTTGCGCCAGCCTCACGCACTTCTTCTGTGCCCTTAAATTGTTCCGAGCCGATATTGAGTAGTCCAACTTTGGCAACTTCGCCCTGCAAAGATTCGGCGAGAACCGAACCCATTACGGCAAATTCGAACAGTTGCTGCGCATCGCACTCGGGATTGGCGCCCACATCAAGCAGAAAGCACTGGCGTGTAGCACCGGGGATGCTGGCCACTATGGCCGGCTTTTGAATGCCGCTTATGGTCTTCAGCAGGTGTCTGCCAATCATCAGTAGAGCGCCCGTATTGCCAGCACTGACCATGGCTTCTACGCGACCGTCCTGCAGGGATTGCACTGCCTTATACATTGAGGATGTCTTGCCGCTGCGCAGGACCTGAGAGGGCTTATCGTCATCATTAATGACGTCTAAGGTATGATCTATAGAGATGCGATCGGCGAGTGACTCTGAGACCGAGTCCAAATAGGGCTCTATCTGACTTTTATCGCCAACGAGGGAAACTGATAAATCGGAATTTAATTCCAGAGCGTGCAAAGCGGCTGGAAGGGTAACTCTCACCCCTCCATCACCACCCATAGCGTCGATTGCTATGCGCTTAGGCAAACTCAAAACCGGATGCTCTAGGCTTCGCCGATATCCAGTACTTTCTTGCCTTTGTAGAACCCATCAGCCGTTACGTGATGGCGACGGTGAATCTCGCCAGTCGTCTGGTCCGTAGATAACGTAGGTCCCGTAAGGGAATCGTGAGTTCGTCGCTTGCCACGCCGTGAACGGGTGACCTTGCTTTTTTGAACTGCCATTTCAATCTCCTAATACAAATTCTTTAACTATTTCAATTGCTAGGATCACTATCTTTAAGTGATTTCAGCGCTGCAAACGGGTTTTCGATGGTAACACTTTCTGTAGCGTCTTCACCCGCTACGTAATCCTTCTGAGTAATGCATTCGCCGCTTTCGTGATAACTCACAAGTGGCGTGCATAAAATCAATTGCTCTTCGACCAATTCGGCCAGATCTAGCTTATGATCCTCGCAGATCCAAGGATCCAGCTCCGCCTCTAATAGCAGCGCCGCTTCCTCATCTCGCACTAGTGCCAGCTTTATGTCGTCCGCAAGCGCTATAGCTAGAGGCTTAAGACAGCGTTGACAGAAAACATTTACCTGCGCCTGCAAACTGCCGGTTATTAAGCGCTGTTTCGCGTCGCTGAGCGTAAACTTCAACTCGAGAGACACGCCTCCCTGATCATTCGCCAGGGTCTTACAGAACCGAGGCAGCCTATCTAGGCCTAAATTCCCGCTGATATTCTCTTCTTGCTGGAAGATTTTACGGGTATCTGCGTAGGCTGGAATAGAGCTATCTGACATCAGGCGCGCATAATAGGCGTATGGCCGTCATCTGTCAAAGATTTATCGAAACTTTAACAGCGCTGATAATTCCCTAAGCACCTGTATTTAAAGCTATTTACCCAATTTTTGTATTAACGAGTCCAGATGATTTGGGATAGGTGCTTCCACGCGGATAGCTGCGGCCCCATCAGGCAGTGTAAATTCGATTTTCCAAGCATGTAGACAGAGGTTTTTAACCGCCGCCAGTGAGCTGTTCTTGGCCCTAAACGTGTACTTTTCATCACCCACTATGCCATGCCCCGAATGCTGACAATGCACACGAATCTGGTGCGTACGCCCCGTCTCTGGCATCGCCTCAATCAGGCTTGCTCCTTCGAACTGCTGTTTAACCACAAAGCGAGTCAGGGACGGTTTGCCGCTTTCCAGCACACGAACGATGCGTTCATTCTCCCCAACAGGATCTTTCTGCAGAGGTGCATAGACCATGGTAAGGCGCTCGGGCCAGTTACCATGAACCAGCGCAAGATAGTGTTTTTTGACATTTTTTACTTTAAGTTGATTCTGTATATGTTTTAAAAATATAGAGTTTTTAGAAACAACTAAACAGCCGGTAGTACCCCGATCGATCCTATGGGCCAGCTCTAATTCAGCCCATTCTGGCTTGCATTGACGCAGCGCCTCGATGAGACCCATCGCCACACTAGTGCCACCATGTACCGCCATGCCAGCTGGTTTATTGATAACCAGCAACTCGTCGTTCTCGAGCAGGATGCTATTCAGCAGAAACTCCTGCAGCGCCGGACTCGGCTTCGCGGCCTGCTGGCTGTAGTTAGACGTATACGGCGGGATACGGACTTCATCCCCCATATCTAGCTTCCGTTCTGGCTTGCAGCGCTTCTTATTGACGCGAACCTCGCCGCGGCGGATCAGTCGGTAGATGCGCGTCCTAGGAACGCCCTTGAGCTGCCTAATAAGGAAGTTATCGAGACGCTGCCCGATATGAGACTTCTCCACACGAACTAGCTGGACGCCGTCACTGGCATTCGTATTACTTTTCACGGCCTTCCTCTGGTTTATATCTGGGGCTAATATCTAGAGAGTGTTTTTGTAAGGATTCGCTAAATTCAAGAATTCGCTATTTTACACCAATCTGCGCCTCGAATAATGGTGTACAATCGTCTCCTTTTTGCGCTTGTCTAAACTGATGAATACCCTCAAACAAACACTAAATCAATTCGTTGGCGAAGCCCTAAGCCAAGTCTCCGGCCTCACCGATAGCGACCCAAATGTTATCACCGCATCCAAGCCAGAATTCGGTGACTATCAAAGCAATGGCGTCATGTCGATTGCAAAGAAGGTAGGCACTAACCCCCGTCAGCTTGCCAGCGACGTAGTCGAAAAGATGACCGCAGATGCGAACCCCCTCATCGAGAAATTCGAGGTAGCAGGTCCTGGCTTCATCAATATCCATCTTTCCGACCTGGCATTAATGCAGCGCGCGGCTGAGATTCAGAGCGACCTGCAAAAATTGATACCGAAGACAGAAAAAGTTAATAAGATTGTCGTCGACTACTCCTCGCCGAATCTAGCTAAGGAGATGCACGTTGGCCATCTGCGCGGCACGATTATAGGCGACTGCCTAGCCCGAGTACTAGAACGCCAAGGCCACGAAATAATTCGGCAGAATCATGTAGGCGACTGGGGCACTCAGTTTGGAATGTTGATCTCCTATATGCGAGAGCTCAGCGCAGCACAAGGCGACCTCCCTACCCAACTTGCCGACCTTGAATCTTTTTATCGCGCAGCGAAAGAACGCTTTGACGCTGATCCAGACTTTGCCAACACGGCGCGCGCCAGTGTTGTAAAACTTCAGAGCGGCGATGAAGATCACTTGGTAGCTTGGCAGCAATTTATCGACGAATCATTGAAGCACTGCCAGGCTATCTACGACAAGCTCAACGTAACGCTATCACGTAAAGACCTGAAGGCAGAGAGTTTCTATAACAAGGATCTCAAGGGTGTTGTAGAAAAGCTGGAAGCGGCTTCCCTGCTCTCAGTCTCCGATGGCGCTCGCTGCGTCTTCTTGCCGGAGTTCACCGGCAAAGATGGCGAACCCTTGCCAGTTATCATTCAGAAAACAGACGGCGGCTATCTGTATGCCACCACCGACCTTGCCGCCGTTCAATACCGTTCTTTCGATCTGAAGGCAGAGCGATCACTGTACGTTGTCGATGCACGGCAGTCGCTGCATTTTCAGCAGGTGTTTGCCGTCGCAGGTGAGGCAGGATTCACATCGGAAAATATTTCGCTGGAACATATCGCCTACGGTACCATGATGGGAAGCGATGGCCGACCGTTTAGAACCCGTTCGGGCGACACCATCAAGCTTGTAGATTTGCTAGATGAAGCTATCCGACGCGCTCACGATTTAGTATCAGAGAAGAACCCAGGACTAGACGAAGAAGCTTATACTGAGATCGCTGCGAAGGTAGGCATAGCCTCTGTAAAATATGCGGACCTATCGAAGAACAGAACCAGCGATTACGTATTCGACTGGTCTAGCATGCTCTCTTTTGAGGGCAACACAGCTCCGTATCTTATGTATGCCTATGCGCGAATTCGCAGCATCTTAAGAAAACAGGAGACTGGCTTAGAAGGTGTGCAGATTACTTCAGTTTCAGAGTCTGCAGAGAGAAACTTATTGCTGAAGATTATGCAGCTGCCCGAAGTCGTGGATATGGTGGCGCGAGATTGCTACCCGAACTTACTGTGCAATTATCTTTATGAGCTAGCAGGCCTGTTCATGCGCTTCTATGAATCATGCCCTATTCTAAAAGCTGATCCAACGCTTAGAGACTCACGCCTCGCGCTGTCCGCACTCACGGCCACTACACTCAAGCAAGGACTTGAGCTGCTAGGCATCGAAACCCTGGAAAAGATGTAGCACCGCCCTCAACGGCAGCATCACTGCTGTTGAGTTCGGCACTTTCGCTCTTAGCAGCTAGCCTGATTAATTCACCAGCTCTAACAACAACTTGTTAAGTCGCGCAGAGAAGTCTGCAGGGTCTTCTAGCTGCACACCATCAGCAAGGCCAGCCTGTCCGAACAGTATCGAAACAATGTCGCCGAAGCGATCTTCATCCGCTTCTTTATCTAGCTTAAGCAACAATGGGTGAGATGGATTTATCTCAAAAATAGGCTTTGTTTCCGGTACTTCCTGGCCAGAAGCCTCCATGATTTTTCTCATCTGCATGCCCATATCGTGATCATCTACCGCCAAGCATGCAGGTGAATCAGTTAGCCTATGAGTAATCCTAACTTCTTTTACTGTGCCGCCCAACTTCTCTTTAATTCGCTCTACTAACTTTTCGAATTCCTTTTCAGTTTTTTCCTGAACTTCCTTATCTTCTTCATCTTCCAGCTTACCGAGATCTAATTCTCCACGACTTATGTCTTGGAATTGACGGCCATCGAAGTCCTGCAAGTGACTCATTAACCACTCGTCGATTCGATCATGCATTAGTATGACTTCAATGCCCTTCTTCCGAAAAATCTCTAGATGAGGACTGTTGCGACCAGCCTTTGCAGATTCTGCGACGAGATAGTAGATCTTCTCCTGATCGTCCTTCATGCGTGAAACGTATTCGTCTAGACATTGATCTTGTGCGTCTGACTCTGAATGAGTCGTTGTAAACTGGAAGAGCTTTGCGACTTTATCCTTGTTCGCGAAATCTTCGGCAGGGCCCTCTTTTAATGCTTGACCGAATTCGTTCCAAAAGCCGTTATACTTATCTTTATCTTTCTTGCGCATTTTCTCCAGCATGTCCAACGAACGCTTGGTTAATGCGCTGCGCATAGAATCTACAACGGGGTCTTTTTGTAAGATTTCACGAGAAACGTTAAGAGAAATATCATTCGAATCTACAATACCTTTCATGAAGCGTAGGTAGAGTGGCAGAAATTGTGCCGCCTCATCCATTATGAATACTCGCTGGACATACAACCTCAATCCTCGCGCAGAGTCTCTGTTCCACAAATCGTAAGGCGCGCGTGCCGGCAAGTAGAGCAGGCTCGTGTATTCCAGCTTCCCTTCAACCTTATTATGGCTCCATTCGAGCGGGTCTCCGAAGTCATGACTGATAGACTTGTAGAATTCCTTGTATTCGTCTGCCTTCACATCCTTGCGAGAGCGAGTCCAAAGCGCTTTCGCCTCATTGACGGCCTCATACCCAACTGCTTTCTCTTCCTCTTTTTTAGTCTCGCCCTCTTCCGTTGGCTCAGCGCCACCGATGTCTTCCTTCAGCATGAATACTGGGATTGAAATATGGTCGGCATATTTCTTAACGATACTACGTAGGCGATAACTCTCAGCGTATTCCTTTTCCTCTGTTTTAAGGTGCAGTGTAATCTCTGTACCAGCAGTAGATTTAGTTATAGTCTCGAGCGAATAATCTGCCTCACCTTCGGATATCCATAGAGTGGCTTCATTCTCAGCAGTACCCGCTTTACGAGTTTGTACCTCAACCTTGTCTGCAACTATAAAAGCCGAGTAGAAGCCAACACCGAACTGACCGATTAACTGTGAGTCCTTCTTCTCATCACCTGTAAGATTCTCAAGGAATTGAGCCGTTCCCGATTTGGCAATGGTTCCAAGGTTGGTAATTACCTCGTCTCTACTCATCCCAATGCCGTTATCGCTAATCACTAGAATGTTCTTCTCTGTATCGAAGTCAATCTGTACCTTAGGCTCTCCACCGCTTTCTAATAGTTCAGGCTGAGAAAGTGCCGCGAAGCGTAATTTGTCCGCTGCGTCAGAGGCATTCGATATTAACTCCCTTAGGAATATCTCCTTATTGCTATAAAGAGAGTGGATCATCAAATGAAGCAATTGCTTCGCTTCTGTCTCGAATCCTCTGGTTTCCGCTTTCTGTGCTGCCATCTTCAATCCCCGTTATGTTCGCTAACTAGACTCAAACTCTAGCCATAAAAA
>TARA_B110000858_G_scaffold24315_1_pt1 | contig 15049 bp, 9 predicted proteins | sample TARA_B110000858 | Tara Oceans TARA_B110000858 (sample SAMEA4398247) | marine metagenome | biome: Polar Biome; feature: [SRF] surface water layer (ENVO:00010504); material: water (ENVO:00002006), including particulate matter (ENVO:01000060) such as... | depth 5 m | reverse complement strand
TAGTTCTCAACATTTTTTCGCCTTCCTTAATCATGTCCTTGACCAATTTAAATTCGTTTTCTTTAAATACTGCGTCGAATTTCACCTGTGGTATTCCGTAAGGATCATCTTTGGATGACAGCATCATTTTATTTTCTTTGTAAGGGAGGCATTCAGCAAAGCCGTATAGAGTGAAGATCCAATTACCTCCTGGGGTATTTATTCCTTCTTTTAAAGAAGCGCCAAAACCGGGTATATTTAATGCACGTTGGCTCCAATCCTCAGGTTTTGCTCCGCCCTGAAAATTATAACCGCGTAAAAAATCAACATCTGTATCATTTTTTTCATTTATATTCCTATAACGTGGTACGTAAATACCAGTTGGTCGGCGGCCTTTTTCAATTTTACCATTGGTATCCAAAACAGTGCCCTGGATTCGCGTGCCCCACGTATGGTCCATTAAGTAATTACCAAGCGCTCCGGAGGATCCACCAAGTCCTTTTGGTGAAGCTTCTGAGGTAGAGTTCATTAATATTTGTGTTGAGCCTATTGTCGAAGCATTAAGAAAAACAACTTTAGATTTAATTGTTTCTTTCTTTTTTGTCTTTGTGTTAACAATTCGAACGCCTGTTACGCGTTTTGTTTTAGGATCATATTCAAGTGATGAAACTACAGAATTTGCCTGAATTGTAAGATTACCCGTTTTTGCCGCAGCAGGAAGCGTCACGCTCACAGAAGAATAATAGGCGCCAAAAGAGCAACCACCTGCACATTGGTTCCTGTAATTACAAGCCGCGCGACCCTGATCTGGTTTTGCTTTGGTAATATTTGCAGTACGCCCAATAATAAGATTACGGCCCTTAAAGTTATCCTCAATACCTTTTTTAACGATTTTTTCTGCATAATTAAGTTCCATCGCAGGCATGAACTCACTGTCAGGTAGCTGCGGCAAATTTTCATATGATCCTTGTACGCCTATAAATTTCTCAACATATGAATACCATGGCGCGATATCCTTATAGCGGATCGGCCAGTCAATACCATGACCATCTTTTTTGTTGGCTTCAAAATCTAGATCACTCCAGCGGTAAACTTGGCGCCCCCAAACTAATGACTTTCCTCCAACTGCCCCCGGCCTTGCCCACATAAATGGGTTCTTACTATCCTTATCATAGGGCCAATCTTTTTCTTTCGCATAAAAACGAGCGTTTAAATTTGAGACATATGGTGCGTTTACGCCGTATTCTTTTTTTCTTTCCCCTGGCAGTACTTGGTCACCAAATGGACGGTCCCATGGTTCAATAAACTCATTGGTATAACTTTCTTTATGAATTGTTGGCTCACCTCTATCTATTACAAGAACCTTAAACCCCGCCTCACAAAATTCTTTTGCCGCCCAGCCACCGCTTGCTCCAGAACCAACAACTATCACATCAAAGTTTTCATTATTTTTCATTTTTATCTTTCCGAGTTATCAAGAACAAAAAATACATTCAGCTGGTGTAATGTTTCCCAGACTTACTAAAGTCTAAACTTCCATCGTAAGTGCCAGGTATTGGATCGTAAATCAGCTCATTTTTAATACCTACTTCTGATGTGTAATAGCCAAGAATAGTGAGACTTTTCAATTGATCAAAGAAAATTCTACCTTCAAAAGGACGATCACCCCATAAAGCATAGTCATTATGCAGCACTGAAACGCGGTCACTTTTGCCACCAGGTTCTCCATCGCTAAGCGTGCCAGCAACATTTTGTTCAAGATCTTCGAGAGTGACTATTTGTTGCTCAGTGGTACAATCTAGAAAGTCGTTATTAAATGAAATTTTGCAATGATTATTCATATTGCGCAGTCCATTGATGAACTCTTTTTTGTCTTCAGCTATGTACCAATCAGATACCATCATATCGATAAAGCTTGGAACGCCCGCAGCATTAGCACCAGGTGTATCAGTTTCAGGAAGGATAAGCTCCGCTAGAACATTAATCATTTTACGCTCGAGGGTATTTAGTGAGCTCTTAGCATTCGATCTTTCCTGTGCCTCAGCGCTTTTGGTGTAGGCAGAAACGGCCATCATTATAGGTGAAGAGGCCGCCAGCCCCAGTGCAAGCGCTGTTCCCTGGAGAACATTCCGTCGGTTTATTTTTTGGTTCATGGAGCTCTCCTCAGCAGCGTAAGGGTAAAGTATTAAAGTGTTTTTCCCACTTATTATTGATTGTAGCACTATAAAAATTTTCTAAAAATTATCAATGTTTATGAGTTTAATTTAGGGTAAATTTGCAATAAGAATGAATATCTTTTATTTAAATGAGAATCCTAAGATTGCAGCCATTGAGCACAACGATAAACATTGTGTAAAAATGGTTTTGGAGTACGCACAAATGCTATCAACTGCTCATAGAGAGTGTGATGGTGATGATAGGGCAGATAGCCTTTCTTTATATAAAAGGGCACATCGAAATCATCCAAGTACAGTTTGGACTAGAGAAAATGAAGTTCAGTACAGTTGGCTATATCAATTATTCATAGCTCTAGCGGACGAATACTCATACCGGTATGAAAAAATACATGCCACAGATTTATTGTTGAGAGCTGTTTTGGAGCAGCCCCCAGATAAGATTAAAAGAGATGAACCATTTAAAGAGCCACCACAATGTATGCCCGATGAATATAAATGCGATGATTCAGTAATCGCATATCATCAATTTTATATTGGAGAAAAAGCTCATTTTAGTAAATGGACAAAAAGAGATATACCTAATTGGTTTTAATTTTATGATTCTGATACCTATAAAATTGAGCCCCATAAGGGCATGAAAAATAGTAACGGCGATAGATATTATGGATTGTAATGGGAGTTTTTCTAGAGAGAGAAGCTTAGAGTTAAGGAAGGCGTGAATAAAAAAATCTCTTATAGAGCTTTTATAAAAAATTTAAGAAAATTCTTTAAAATAAGTAATTTTAGAGAGTTTTTTATTAAGTGGGAATAAAATGAGCGATCCTTTAGATATTAAAAAATACATCAGAACTGTTAAAGACTTTCCTATTGATGGGATTAAATTTAGGGACATTACTAGCTTGATAGAGATGCCTGAGGCATTTGTTAAGACATGCAAAGAACTAACACGAATAACCGCTGAATTTAATGCAACAATAATAGCGAGCATTGAGAGTAGAGGCTTTATATTTGCAGGATCAATTTCTTACGATCTTGCTCTGCCATTTGTTCTGGCAAGAAAGCCAGGTAAATTACCGAACGATACCTATAAAAAAGATTTTGATCTTGAATATGGAAGCACGTCAATAGAAATTCAGAAAAATACTAAGATTAATAGTAATGACAGAATAGTGATTGTTGATGATCTAGTTGCAACGGGTGGTACTGCAATAGCTTGCTCTGAAATTTTGACTGAAAACTTTAATGTTAAGAAATCAAATATTTTAATACTCGGTATTATAGATCTTCCTGATTTAGGAGGTAGTAAACGCATTAGAGATGACGGTTATAATATTGAAGCTCTGGTTACATATTGAGTGGGAATAACAAAAAAATTAAAAAGATAAATAACTGATATATATCCATTAATGAGATTAATAGATGTATATTTTATAGAATATCTAGTTTAGATATATACAATAAAAAATGATTGGTGATATTTCGATGAAACTAACGATTGGAAAAGCATTGCAGCAGGGTATGGCGGCGCATAAGGAAGGTAATCTTCAAGATGCCGAACGTCTTTATCGAGCTATTCTGCAATCTCGGCCTTTGCATCCAGATGCTAACCATAACCTAGGGTTAGTAGCTGTCTCACTTAATAAAGCTGATGCGGCATTACCGTTATTTAAAATTGCTTTCGAAGCCAATCCAGGGATAGAGCAGTATTGGCTTAGCTATATTGGAGCTCTAATCAAAGAGCAGCAATTTGAGGATGCAGAGCAACTACTTAAGGAAGGAAAGAAGCAGGGGATAGATGGAGAGAAAATTAACTTCTTCAAGGCACAACTAGCCCCTATTCCTCAAGCAGAAAATGCCATCAGTGAAGGCCCACCTCAGCAACAACTCAGTGAGCTCTTAGAATACTATCAAACTGGTCGATATGACGATGCTGGAGAGCTAGCAATTTCCATCACTCAAGAATTTCCCACACATCAGTTTGGATGGAAAGTATTGGGTGCTATATCCAAGCAAGCTGGCAGAATAAGTGAATCGTTAGCTGCTAGTCGAAAATCTGTGGAGTTAGAGCCGCGAGATGCTGAAGCCCACTATAATTTGGGTAACACGCTCAAAGAACTGGGCAGATTAGACGAGGCTGAAGCAAGCTTTAGGCAGGCAGTAACATTGAAGCCTAACTATGCCGAAGCCTACAGCAACTTGGGTTGCACGCTTAATCAGAACATGCATAGATTAGAAGAGGCTGAAGCAAGCTTTCAGCAGGCGATAGCGTTGAAACCTGACTATGCTGAAGCCCATGGCAACTTGGGTAGCACACTCAAAGCACTGGGCAGATTAGACGAAGCTGAAGCAAGCTTTAGGCAAACGATAACATTGAAACCTAACTATGCCGAAGCTCATAGCAACTTAGGTAATACGCTTCAAGTACTGGGCAGACTAGACGAGGCTGAAGCAAGCTACAGGCAGGCGATAGCATTAAGGCCTGACTATGCGAAGGCCCACGGAAACTTGGGTAACGTGCTTCAAGCACTGGGCAGATTAGATGAGGCTGAAGCAAGCCACACGCAAGCGATAGCGGCGAAACCTGACTATGCCGAAGCTCACAGCAACTTGGGTAACGTGCTCCAAGAGCTGGGCAGACTAGACGAGGCTGAAGCAAGCTACACGCAAGCGATAACATTGAAGCCTGACTTGGCCGGACCCCATTATAACTTGGGTAACATGCTCAAAGAACTGGGCAGATTAGACGAAGCTGAAGCAAGCTTTAGGCAAGCGATAGCATTGAAACCTGACTTTGCTGGAGCCCATTATAATTTGGGGAGCACGCTTACAGAGCTGGGTAAATTAGATGAGGCTGAAGCAAGCTTTAGGCAAGCGATAGCATTGAAACCTGACTATGCCGAAGCTCACAGCAACCTAGTTTGATGCTCCTTTTATTGGTAATTTCCAGCTAAAACGGTCATTCTTGATCTTTAACCTTAAGCCTATTCTGGTTTCTTGAGTTCCGGAGGGTGAGGGCAAGCGGCATTTAACTGGTGGAAAATAGGTGGATCGTCTAGGACGAAGATGAAACAGCTTGGAGCTAAAATGCATAACCCTAAGCTTATAACCAAAGTCAGCGCTTTTGCGATGATCGCATTAGTTATAACTCTGGTAATCGTCGGCGTTGGCATTCCTGATCCTGCCGAGCCAACTGATGGGCTAGCCACCGTTGACTCCATTTCCGTTACCAATCAGAACACAAGCCCTTCAGACTTGGTCGCTCAATACTGTGTTGTTTGCCATAACGAATATCTGAACACAGGTGGGTTAGCGCTAGACGGTTTCGATGTGAACAGCGTTCAGGATAATCCCGATATTTGGGAAAAAGTTCTTCGAAAACTCCGAGCCAACGCCATGCCTCCAACAGGCATGCCCAGACCCGATGAAGCAAGCTTCAGCCAATTTGAGTCCTACTTATCTGATTCACTAGACACGCTGGCGTTAAACAGTCCAAACCCCGGCCGCACAGCAACGTTTAGCCGTCTGAGCCGATTGCAGTATGAAAATGCAATTCGTGATCTCTTGGCACTTGAAGTAGATGTGTCCGAATTACTGCCTAAAGACGATGCGAGCTTCGGTTTTGATAATGTGAATTTAACCAATCTTTCTCCTGCGCTAATGGAGCGATACTTGGCGGCAGCACAAAAGATTAGCCGCCTAGCTGTGGGTAGCCCACTTAATAGCCCTGCGACTCATGTCGAACGGATTACTGCCAATCTAACTCAAGAGGACCGCCTCGAAGGTCTACCTTTTGGCACCCGCGGTGGGACAACATTCATTTATCAATTCCCCCGCGATGGCGATTACCGACTCGACGTACTGCTAGCCCGCGATCGTAATGAAAACATTGAAGGATTAACAGAAACGCATGAGATGGAAGTTGCAATCGATGGCGCGCAAATTAAGGTCTTTGAAATCTCTCCAAATCGCTCTGAGCGCTTCGCTAAATTTTATTATTCTGATCGGGGCGCAGGTACGGGATTGGTGACAAATGTTTCTGTACCTGCTGGTCCACACGAAGTGACGGTAACCTTTTTAAGGAAAAACTCTGCTCTACTGGAAAGCACGCGACAACCCTATATCGCTCACTTTAATCGTGATCGAACCCCACGACAGCAGCCGGCGGTACATTCAGTTTCTATAGCTGGCCCATTTGAGTCCAGAGGAGTTTCGCAAACTCCTAGCCGAGAACGGATCTTTAGCTGTGTACCTGATGAATCAATCGACACTATGGAGTGTGCCACTTCTATTATTTCTTCCATTGCGCAAAAGGCTTTTCGAAGACCCGTTGTCGAAAATGATATCTCTATACCATTGGAGTTTTTCGAGCGAGAAAATAGTGAGTCAGGATTCGAAGCGGGAATTGAAATGGCTATTCGAGCCATTTTAGTTAGCCCTGCATTTCTCTTCCGTATCGAACAAGACCCAGCAGATTTCGCTTCTGGCACTGTCTATGCTTTAAATGATGTCGAGCTTGCCTCGCGCTTGTCTTTCTTTTTATGGAGCACAATTCCTGACAAAGAATTAATGAATCTAGCGATTAACGGCCAACTCAGTGAGCCTAAAGTTTTGGAGGCGCAAGTTGCACGGATGCTAAAAGATCCAAAGGCAGTTTCTTTGGCCGCAGACTTTGCTAATCAATGGCTATATTTACGCAATCTTGATGGTGTCGAACCCAACACGCGGTTGTTTCCGAATTTTGACGATAATCTTAGGCGATCCATGCAGCAAGAAACTGAATTGCTGTTTGGAAATATCATCTCTGAAGATCGCAACGTAATGGAGCTATTAAGCGCCAATTATACTTTCTTGAATGAGCGACTAGCGCGGCACTATGATATTCCCAATGTCTATGGTGATCATTTTCGCAAAGTCACCCTTCCTGAAGAGAGCCCACGAGTCGGCCTGCTAGGACATGGCAGCATTCTCACGGTAACCTCCTACGCAACCCGAACCTCACCAGTTATGCGTGGTAAATGGGTATTGGATAACGTGCTAGGCATACCTCCGCCTCCTCCACCAGATGATATTCCTGCATTGCCGGAGAACCAGTCTGAAGTAATCGTGCTAACCATGCGTGAACGCATGGCTCAACATCGTGCAAACCCTGCTTGCGCTCAATGCCATCAGGTTATGGATCCGATTGGATTGGTGTTTGAGAATTTCGATGCAATTGGACGTGCGCGAGTAGTAAACAGTGATCAACCAGCCATCGATACAAAAGGTAATTTACCAGGTGGCAAACCTTTAGTTGGGGTTAATGGGTTACGCACCGACCTGCTTAATAATCCCAATGCCTTCGTTGGTACTATGAGTGAGAAATTAATGACCTATGCACTTGGTCGCGGCCTAGAATATTATGACGCGCCGGCTATCCGTAAAGTCTTGGAGCACGCAGCCAAAGAAGATTATCGGTTCAGTGCTTTGGTGGTTGCGATAGTTAACAGTACTCCCTTCCAGATGAGGAGCACATTATGATTATTACAAAGAAGGCCTTACCGAGACGTAGTTTTCTACGCGGGCTCGGTGCCGCGGTCGCTCTACCAATGTTAGACGCCATGGTACCAGCACTGGCGCAATCTGGGGTCGCGTCAGAATCAACTCGTCGACTCGGTTACTTCTATATACCCATGGGCATGAATCCAGCCCCATGGGTACCAGAAACAGTGGGAGCCCTATCTGAGCTAACACCTTCATTGTCTTCACTGACGCCATTCCTGAAAAACCTTAACGTGATTTCTAATTTAGAAATTCGTAATGCCTATACAACCGGCAATCATGCCTCCTCTAACTGTGCGTTCTTAAGTTGTGCGAAGGCTTTGCGGACTGAGGGTAGTGATTATTTCCTAGGCACGACGGCAGACCAAATTGCCGCACAAGTTATTGGCCATGAGACGCCTATTCCTTCATTGGAACTTGGCGCTGATTTACTTTCTTTAGTAGGCAACTGTGATAATGGTTATGCCTGTGTTTATCAAAATAGTTTGTCCTGGTCATCACCCACCTCACCGCTACCCATAGAAGGCGACCCACGCATATTGTTTGAACGCCTTTTTGGTGATGGCGGCACACCGGAACAACGCAAAAAAGAACTGGATAAGAATGCTAGCTTGCTAGACTGGGTGATGGGCGACATAGCCAGCTACCAAAAGAACTTGGGCGCCAGCGATATTGTCAAGGTAGATGAATATCTCACTACAGTGCGCGAGGTCGAGCGACGCGTGCACTTGGCTCAACAGCAAACTGATAGTTCTCCTCTGCCAGATCTTTCGCGCCCAACCAGCGTGCCAGAAGAATGGGAGGATCATGTAAAACTAATGATCGATCTACAAACTTTAGCACTACAAGCTGATTTAACTCGAGTTGTGTCTTTTCAGCTGGCAAGAGAAGCAAGTACTCGCAGCTATCCACAAATTGGAGTTAGCGAGCCACATCACCCAGTTTCCCATCATGGCAATGACCCTGTGCAATTAGAGAAACTGTCTAAAATTAATAAGTATCATGTATCACTCTTTGCATACTTATTAGAGAGACTCGATTCAGTGGAAGAGGGTAATGGTACTTTGCTTGATAATACAACCTACTTAATGGGCAGCGGCATGGGCAATCCTGACGTCCACGATCACTCGAATCTTCCTATTGTGGTTGCTAGTGGGGACAATACCGGCATTCATGGCGGCAGGCACATAAGTTTTCAAGAGCAGCAACCCCTAGCTAATTTACATCTTAGTTTATTGGACAGCATGGGGGTTCATCTTGAGAGTTTTGCCGATAACTCTGGCAGATTGGATGAGCTGTTTCATTCTACTGCTTAAGAATTGAGCTTAAGAAGATGAAGTCCAATCTTAGAAAATCAATGCTATTAGTTACCTTGTTACTACTTATGCCTTTTGCAGCGGCAGAGAGTGCGGTACAGGATATGCGACTAATTGATGCAGTCAGCGCACAAGACTTGTTGACGTTCCGTGCACTACTAGACCAAGGTTTTAATGTAAACGAAAGAGAGGCCAATGGTACAGGCGCGCTGCATTGGGCTGTACATCGCGATAATATCGGCATGGCTAGGCAATTGATCGAAGCGGGCGTCGATGTGAATGCAAAAAATCGTTATGCAGTTGCGGCGCTCTCATTAGCGGCCAACAATGGTAATGCAGAAATGGTCAGCCTGTTGCTTGAAGCAGGTGCCAGTGTTAATACCACCATGAACGAAAACGAAACCGCCTTACTGACTGCGGCTCGCGTGGGTGTCACTGGGGTTGTACAGCTTCTGCTTGATGGCGGTGCAGATGTCAATACCGCTGAAAGTTGGCGTGGACAGACCCCTCTTATGTGGGCAGCCGGTGAAAATAATTTGGATGTAGTTGAATTATTACTTGCTAGCGGTGCGGCCATAGATACTCGCTCCGATACAGGCTTTACTGCATTGCTATTCGCTGCACGAGAAGGCCATTCAGCAATCGTTGAGAGCTTATTGAGTCATGGTGCTGATATAACTGAATCATTGCCTGCCCGCGCGGAAATAATTACTGAAAGTGGGAAGGTGACTGCCGCGAAAGCAGGAATGAATGTATTACTTTTAGCAGCTGGTAGTGCTCATTTTGAAACAGCAGCACTGTTATTAGAGGCAGGTGCTGATCCAAATCATGGCCCTCTAGGCTGGACCCCTCTTCACCAGATTTCATGGATACGCAAAGCAGGACATACAGGTAGTAATAATCCAACACCTGAAGGATCAGGTGAATTAGGAAGTTTAGATTTTGTTCGCGAGCTTGTTGAACATGGGGCTGATCTAAATGCGCTTGTCAGCGGCCGACCGCCGGTTGGAGTGAGTAGCTTAAATATGGATAGTAGCACTCCATTTTTATTAGCTGCGAGGACCGCCGACGTAGATCTGTTGCGCTTGTTAGTGGAACTTGGCGCCGATCCTGAAATTCCTAATATCGATGGAAGTACGCCTTTAATGGTAGCGGCTGGACTTGGAACGGAGCTCCCCGGGGAAGACCCCGGCACTGAAAGCGAAATATTGGAAGCAGTAAAATATATATTAAGCCTAGGAAGTGACATTGATGCTGTAGATAAGCGCGGCAATACTGCTATGCATGGCGCTGCGTATAAGCATGCTCCCGCAGTCGTTGAATACCTCGATCAACAGGGCGCCAACATTTCTATATGGGATCAAGAAAATGATGCTGGCCATACCCCATTGATTATTGCAGCGGGAATTTATAAAGAAATGAGTATAGTGCGTTCATTAGTTACTGAAGCTGTAATTCAAGAACTAATGGATCGATACGCGTCACTTAGATAATCAACTTATTGCTGCGCATTAGCTTTTAGGGAAAATTAATGGAACTGCCTCAGATAGAGATCCAGAAACTTTTAGATCATTATCAAAATGGGCGGTATCACGATGCCGAAAAGATGGCGTTATCAATTACTCAAGAATTTCCTGAGCATCAATTTCCCTGGAAAGTATTGGGGGCTTTATTTGAAGAAACTGGCAGGAAATCTGATGCATTGACCGCTAACGAAAAATCAGTGCAATTAGAACCACAAGACGCGGAAGCACATTACAACCTGGGTAATACATTCTTGGGCCTGGACAGATTAGAGGAAGCTGAAGCAAGCTTTAAGCAAGCAATTTTATTGAGATCCGATTTTGCTCTAGCTCACTATAACTTGGGCATCACGCTAAAAGCATTGGGTAGATTAGAAAAGGCCGAAGCAAGCTATAGAAAAGCGATTGTGCTGAAGCTTAATTATGCTGAAGTACATAGCAACTTGGGTATTACCCTTATAGAGATGGACAGATTAAGGGAGGCCGAAGCAAGCTTTAGACAGGCAATAATATTGAAATCCAACTATGCTGAAGCCCATAACAACTTGGGTATTAGTCTCAAGGAAATGAACAGATCAGACGAGGCAGAAGCAAGCTATAGACATGCGATAGCGTTGAAGCCTGATTACGCTGAAGCGCATAGAAATTTGGGGGTCACTCTATATGATCTTGGCAGATTAGAAGAAGCGGAAGAAAGTTATACGCATGCGATAGCATTGAAGACAGATTTCACCACTGCATTGATGAATAGATGGCAATTATTATTTGATAAAGGAGAATTCGATACCGCATTAAGAGATGCTGACTCTTGTAATACTAGGGAATCAAGGGCATGCGGTTTAGAGACCTTGTACGCGTTAGGGCGTATCGAAGAAATCTATAAGAGACTTGAGATATATTCTGAATTTGATGATACCAATATAAGAATGGCAGCATTTTCTTCATTTATCTCTGAGCAGGAAAAGAAAGAGACTGCATATAAATTTTGTCGAAATCCATTCTCGTTTATATATTTTTCTAATATTTCATCTCATCTTGAAAATTCTACTGAATTTATAAAAGAAACAATTGACGAGCTGGAAAATATAAAAGTTACTTGGGAGCCCTTGAGAAAAACTACTCATAAAGGTTTTCAAACATCCACTAATATAAATTTATTTGCAAAATCATCAGAAAAAATAACACAACTTAAGTCAATTATTCTAGATGAATTAAATGCATATTATTTAAAATTTCAGAATGAATCTTGCTCTTATATTAAGAAATGGCCATCCAAAAAAGATCTTGTTGGATGGCATGTGATCTTAAAACAGCAGGGATATCAGGATCCACATATGCATCCTGGTGGATGGTTAAGTGGAGTAATTTATTTGAAGGTAGTTCCACCTTTAGGGAAAGATGAAGGTGCAATAGAATTCAGCTTGAATAGTCCGAATTATTCAGATCCTCGCTCTCCTAATTTAATGCATCAACCAGAGTTGGGAGATATTGTTTTTTTCCCTTCCTCTCTTCACCATAGGACTATTCCCTTCACAACAGATACGGATAGAATTATTGTTTCGTTTGATTTAATGCCACAAGTAGCTAGATAATGAGTTACAAGATTAAATTAAAAAAAGCTGGAAACTATAAATTTAATAAACTCTTTAAAGCCAGAAAAGTAAGCTATTAAAGCTTAATATTATTTCATTTCGAATCCATTCCATTCAAGTCCACCTTCAAGGGCACCTGGGGGGTATTGACTTAGATCTGCATCATAATTTGGATTTTGTTGAGGCATCTGTGCTTTTACGTCCTTCCTCCAAGAGTGAAGTAATGCTATTAGTTTTTCTCTAATCTTTGGTTCAGTGAGGGATAGATCATTTTGTTCACCAATATCCTCTCTTAAATTGAAAAGCTGAACAGTGTTTTTTTCAAAATATTCGAGAAGTTTGTAGTCTCCTAGCCGAACTGCACCACCAGGGCTTTGCATGCCATGATTACTGTATTGTGGAAAATGCCAGAAAATTGGACCCCTATCGAAGGCTTCTCCTTTTAACGCTGGGACAAAACTCACTCCATCTAGTGTTTGGTCATTACTAGCTGGAAGACCTGCCATTTCAAGCAAAGAAGGATAAAAATCCGTGCTTATTATTGGCTCTTCTACTATGCGATTTGAGTCCAAAAATTTCTCAGGCCATTTAACAACCATTGGAACTCTAATGCCGCCCTCATAAAGCCATCCCTTTGCACCTCGCAAGGGTAAATTTGAAGTGGCAAATGCACTATCTAGGGCGTCTTCACTGATAATACGATTAGCTCTTCCAAAATTTCCTCCTGACATGCCTCCATTATCAGCAGCGAAAACAATAAGTGTATTATCAGTTAAACCCAAATGATCAATATGATCGATAATTCTACCTAGGCTCTCATCCATTGATTCAACCATTGCTGCGAAATGAATATTGTCTTGATGCTGTTTGATTTTCACGGTTCGTTCCGGCAGCGCTTGATAGCCTTGATGTGATGGCTGATCGATTAAAGAAGCAAGTTGCTCATTCGTCAAAGGATGAAGGTCATCCGGGTTACCTTCAAGCACAAAAGAAGGCAAACTAGATTGTTCTATTGATGCCATTTTTTTACGATATTTCTCTACTAGATCTGGTCGACCATGAATCGGATCATGCACTGCGTAGTGAGACATATAGAGAAAAAATGGTTGATTTTGTTTCTCTGAAATGAATTCTTCCGCATAGTCAGTTAATCGATCAGTTAAATACTGTCCAGGTTCATCTTCTATCCCGTCTAGTTCAAAGGGTGCATAGTACCCAGCCTTAGGCCAGCCCTTATTCCAATTCGGAACACGCATATCAAATCCTTGTTCCAGTGGGCCATGCGGATCTTCACCCAGATGCCATTTACCGATATGCGCAGTTGCATAGCCATGAGCTCTTAAGGCTTCTGCGATAGTTGTTTCTTCTAGAGGAAGTTCTTGTAAGAAATTTGGACTAGTTAGGCGTTCAAACGTGTAACTTCTTCTACCACCAATCCAATCTGTTAAATTCAATCGTGCTGGATACTTGCCTGTCATAATGCTCGCACGAGTTGGAGAGCACACGTGAGAAGCGGCATAGGCATTTGTGAATTTGATGCCTTTTTGTGCTAGTCGGTCAATATTTGGAGTTTCATAGAATTCACTTCCAAAGCTACCAACATCTCTCCATCCAAGGTCGTCCACTAAAAAGAACACGATATTGAGTGGACGCTGATTTGAATGGTCACTGCAGGCTGAGAGCAGGACAAAGAATAATGAAAAAAGAATTGAAATAAGATAGCTAGTTCTTTTGGGTTTCATAGTTAACTTCCTGATCGTACTTTTTATATCTAATAGTTTAGTGAATTCGCCAAACTTTAAGCAAGAGCTTTCACAGCATAATAATTTTTCTATTTTTTGCTATTTGACTCAAATCTGTCTGAATTTTCCCTCATAAATTGAACTGCTGCTAAGAAATTTTACTGCTGAGTTGTTGTTATTGTGCGGAAGCCAATATGACTTGTTCCTAATCCAGTATCCGCTGCTTGACGAGCCGCTGGCCTATAACGTACACAATAATTGGGTGCGCAGAGGTAGGACCCACCCTTGATGACCTTTACGGGGAAGCCTATATTGGCATAGTCAAAACTTTGATTTTCAGTAGGCCCGATGGGGTTAGAATTGTCTAATGGGTTATGACCCGGCGCATACCAATTGGCCGTCCATTCCCACACGTTTCCAATTAAATCATAGACACCGAAATCGTTAGGCTTAAAGCACCCTACGGGTGCCAAGCCTACGTGATGATCATCTACTGTATTTTCAACTGGGAAATTACCCTGCCAAGTATTTGCATGATGGTGTCCGTCCGGCGCTAGCTCATTTCCATCCCAGGGATAGGTACTATTCCGCTTACTGCGAGCAACGAGTTCAAACTGTGCTTCCGTGGGTAGCTCCCTTCCAGCCCAACTTGCATAGGCTTGAGCATCTTCCCATGCGATATGAACGACCGGGTAATTGTCTCTACCTTCAATTGAACTCGTTGGCCCGTCAGGATGACGCCAATTCGCGCCCGCAACGTACGACCACCAGTTCGAACTAGCACTACTGTCCTTTGGTGATGTGAACAATATTGATCCCGGTTCCACCAAATTGGATGGAACGCCAGGCCAGTCTTCTGGATTTGGCTGTCGCTCCGCTACGGTAGCGTAGCCCGTCTCGATAACGAATTGAGTAAACTGTCCATTTGTAACCTCGTGCGTATCTATCCAAAAACTGGAGAGGGTCACCTCATGTGAAGGACCTTCCTCACGATAGGTGTCGTCATCCCCCATAACAAATGTTGCCCCTTCAACATAAACCTGAGAGCCTATTTGCTGGAAGCAGGCGTGGGATTTTGCAGTTAGGTCTTCATGACTAGCTTCCGCAGCAAATAAGGTGCTAGAAATTAAAATAGACCATGTTGAGCAGAAGAAAATGGATAAAAATATTAGAAAGCGACTG
>TARA_B110000858_G_scaffold198335_1_pt1 | contig 15279 bp, 2 predicted proteins | sample TARA_B110000858 | Tara Oceans TARA_B110000858 (sample SAMEA4398247) | marine metagenome | biome: Polar Biome; feature: [SRF] surface water layer (ENVO:00010504); material: water (ENVO:00002006), including particulate matter (ENVO:01000060) such as... | depth 5 m | reverse complement strand
ATTATTATTATCATTATTATTATCATTATTATTATCATTATTATTATTTTTACTAAATTTCATACCATTTAACAGTGTATATATATCTTTTTTAGATTTTCTTCTCAAATCTATCGTATCATCTAATAAACATTTAATATATCTTGCTTTATTAGATAATAAATCTAATTCTTTAGTTAATTTATTAATCAAATAAATTTTTCGTTTATTATAATATTCTAATCTAATACTATAATACTCTTGAATTATTCTTTCGGATGTATCATATTTTTTTAAACGTTCATTTTTATCAAATAAATGCATATTAGTAACCGAATGCAGAGAATATAATTTTAATAATTTTTCTAAACCATTTACTCCATTCTCATATTCTTGAGATAATAATTTTTTTACTACACCAGTATTAAATGTTATAGTAAATTCAACATTTGTATCTGTTGACATATCAATATATTCTTTGATTCCAACACTTTCTCGTTTTTTTTCTGTTTTAAATTTTGAATCTATTATAGATTCAATATATTCTTTATAATCTTGAGTCCAAGTTCCTATTGGTAATTCTGTAATTAATACTTTATCAGTATTTACAATTTTATATTGTCCTTTAATAATATATCGTTTATTATCCAATTTATTAATTGTTCCTAAAAATCCACGATAAAATGGTTCTATTTCACCACAGTCTTCTAGATCTACACCAGATAAAAGGTTTTCTAAAAATTCAATAATTTGTACAGGATTATATGACATTATATCAGTACTAAATCCAGTTCCAATACCCTTAATACCATTAATCAATGCCATAGGAATTATTGGAACATAATAAATAGGTTCTACTAATGTTCCATCATCATCTATATAATTTAATATTTTATCATCTATTTCTGGATAAATCATTCTTGTAATTTTACTTAAATGTGTAAATATATATCTTTCAGATGCAGAATCTTTTCCACCAGTCAATCTTGTCCCAAATTGACCTAATGGTTTAAATAAATTAATATTATTGGAACCTACATAATTTTGAGCCATTCCAACAATAGCACCATTTAAACTTGCTTCACCATGATGATAACCAGAATGTTCTGATACATATCCACTAAATTGTGCTACTTTTACTTCACGATTTAGATTTCTTTTAAATGCACTATATAAAATTTTTCTAAGACTAGTTTTAAGTCCATCCGTTAGATTAGGAATAGATCTATCATTATCATATTTTGAAAAATGTATTAAATCATTATTAATAAATTCTGTATATGTAACATTATCTTTAGATGTATTTAAATATGATTCGCGATCATATTTAGATAACCATTCCTTTCTGTCATTAGCTCTTTTTTTATTAAAAACCATATCAATATTACCATTGCATTCATCTCCTGTAGATGTAAAATATACCATCTTTTGATTTTTAAAATATTCTTTAAATTCAGATGATGTACTAGTTCCAAGACCTTTGTAATATTTAATTGTCCATAAATTAATATCATTATCTTTTTTCCAATTTTCAAATTCACCATTATTATAAAATTGTTCAACTAGACTACCTTTTGTTGCTTTTAAAATAGGAGTATTCATATATCCAATAAATTCTGGTATATTAATTAAAGATTTCCATTCACTATCAAATACATTAATACCTAAACCTTTTATATGACTCCCATCTAAATCCTGATCTGTCATAAAAATTACTTTACCATACCTTAATTTACTATCCACCTCCTCTTGAGTATAATTTTTACCATGTTCTAATCCAAGAATTTGTTTAATTTCTGTTATTTCTTTATTATCTGCAATTCTACTTAATGTTTCACCTCTAATATTAAACATTTTTCCTTTCATAGGATAAATACCTATATTATTTCTATCTTCTCGCGATAAACCAGACACTATACCTGACTTAGCTGAATCTCCTTCACATAAAATTAACATACAATTTTTTGATTTACTTGTTCCAGCATTATTAGCATCTATTAATTTTGGTATACCTCTAATATATTTTGTTTTAGAACCATCTGTTTTTTTAACAGCTTTATTTTCTTTAAGTTCAGTTAAACTACAGGCTGTTGTCATAATACCCATTTTTGCTAATTTTTCAATAAACTTATCAGATACTTCACATTGTGAACCAAAATTTGAAACAGCAGTACTCAAATAGTCTTTGGTTTGACTATCAAAAGCAGGATTTTCTATAGTACAATTAATAAATATCATAAGTTGTTCTTTTATAGAAGCAGGTTTAACATCAATATGCTTTTTATTTTTTATATAAACTGTAATTTTTTTTACTATTTGATTAACTATATAATCAACATGTTTTCCTCCTTTTTGTGTATAAATTCCATTTACAAAGCTTACCTGTGAAAATTCGTCTGTCTTAGTAATACATACAATATATTCCCATCTTTCATTTGGTATTTCACATATTCTTTCTGTTTCATTCTTATCTCCTATATATAAATCTACATAATTTTGAAATGTCTTTACTTGTAATAATGTATTATTTAGTTTAACTTTCACAGATTTATCAGTAACTGCTGCTACATCATAAACTCGTTTATATAGTAATTCACAAAAATCTTTAGACAAATTATCTATATTAAGTCTTTTATAATCAGGTTTAAAACAAATTTTAGTATAAGGTTTAGATTTACATTTTGTTATTGTTGGTTTATTAATAACATCTAAGTTATTCGTAAATTCTTGAATATATTTTTGTCCTGTCTTATGATCTACTGTTTCTACTTTACCCCAAGTAGACCAGATTAAAACCAACTTAAAACCAAAACCATTTTTTCCACCAACTATTTTTTTCTCTGATTTATCATAATTAGTAGATGTTCTTAGATGCCCAAAAATCAATTCTGGGATCCATATATCATATTCTGGATGTTTAAGAATATCAATACCATTACCATCATTTATCATAGTAATAACACCATCATCCGATATAGATATATCTATATTCGTAACATGATAATTAATTTCTTCTTTATTATCTTTAATTACTTGTTGCATTCTAATAACGTGATCTCTACAATTAACTATTCCTTCATCAAATAATTTATATAATCCAGGAATAATAGTTATATTTTTATTTAAAATACGATTTGTTTTATCACAAAATACAAAATAATCACCATTAATATTTTCAACAGAACCAATATAGGTATCTGGATTGTCTAAAACATGTTGTTTATCACTCTTTTTTTGATATTTATTTGATAATGTATTATGTAATAAGTTATTTGACATATTATAATATTATATATGATATACAAAGTAATATTTAAATAATATTTTTATCAATTTTAGATAAAAATATTAAAATATTAAAATATTATTTAATTGATAATATATTTTTATAATAAAATATATTATACTATTAAATCATATTATATAAATGACAAAATGTTTGAAAACTCAAAATTATATAAATGTCAATAATAATAAATATATTATTAATAATATTGATACTGATTTCGGATTTTATGATAACAGTGATGGATATATATTTAAAAATATACCAAAAAATAACCCATTAAGTATAAATGCAAATATAGAAATTGATAGTTTTATTAGTTATGACTATTATAATAAAGAAAATTATGTAGCAGAAATATTTGTTTCACAAGGAAATGATATATCTTATGAAAATGGTGATTATTTTATATTTTATGATTCATCACATAATATTATAAATATTGGAAACCATGTTAGTATAGATAGCGATAATTATTTATCGAATAATATTCATCAGGATAACTTTTATTTTATGGCTGGTGCTATATACAAATTTACAAAAGATATATGTTTTAATGATAATTTAATCTTTGGTATTTCTGGAGATATTAGTGTTTATAATATACTTGATAACAATACCAATTCTTTTGATTTAGAAATACCTAGCAACTTATCATCAGTAAATATATATTATTATATAAAACAAAATGGTGTAGACACAATAGAAGCTAGTAATAATATTACATTTCTATATAAAAACAATAAAAATTACTATTATGGTGATATAAAATTAATAATAAATAATAACTTTTCTGAAATAAGTAATGTTACACTTAATTTTATAGATTATTTTAATGAATTAACTGATAGCGTTAATTTATCATATAATATTATATGCGACAATTATATTCATAGAATACCTTTAAATAAAGTTTCTACATACAATGAAAATAGTAAAAATTATTTAGTAACTAAAGGAATTTATTATATTATTAACTTTCCTTTCAATGTGCAAGATATTGATATTCTTTATGATAATGATAATATTGAAATAGACAATGATTCTCATTATACTATAAACAATAATATTTTAAAATTAGATATAAAATCTAGATTTACATCTATATTTAATGTTAGCTTTAATGATAAACCTATTTTTACTATTAAATATGATGATACTAATTCTAGTAAAAATGTATATAATAATTATGATATTGATAATTCAAATATAAAATTAATTTTTTTAGATAAATATGGTAATGAAAAAGAGACAAATCAATATAGTGTAATTGAATATAATATAAGTAAATATCATCAAACTGGTATAGATTATATACAATATAAATTGCATGATAATTACAATAATGATATCAGTTTTATTGTTATTGAGCAAAATATTAAGAGTGATGATTATTCAAATGGTAATTACTTTTTTAAAAATTATACAGTAAATGATTATTATAATATTATACAATTTTTTGATACCGTAACTATTAAATATAATCTAGATAAAAGACCATATATAGATATATGTATTAATGATATATTATATAATAATAATAATAACAGTTTAATTAATTTATCTATACATGACAATAAGTATAATGGTAAGTCTATCAATAATTATGTAAATGATTTAAATATTTATGATATAGATACATTTTTTATTGATTTTTCAAATTATGATAATATAAAATTACCATATAAAATAGAAATTAGTGGCAATTATTATGATTCTAGTAACGATGATATATCTATAAATTATAATTTATATACATATATAGATTATAGCCATAATAATTATAATATTTATACTCCACCAAATTACATATATAAGAAGTTTAATACAATAGCTATACAATTAAATAATATACAAGTAAATGATCTAAGAAATATATATAATAAATTTACTAGTTTTTTTATAAATTTAGGTGATTATACACAATTTTTTAAGATAGATATTAATAATAAAATTATAACTATCAAGGATGATTATGATATACAAAATGATAATGATAAATTAAGATATACTCCCCATAATGATCATATTTCTATAAGTTTTGAACAAAAAGCTACAATAGATGATGAACCAGATATTATCAGTTCTATTAAATTATATAAAAATTATTTCATATATAGAGGTATATTTAGTACAAATAACGATATTACATTTTACAAACAAGAAAATAATATTTTAGAATTTTCAGGTAATTATATAAAACCATTACTTTTTACCAATGAAATTGATATCTCTGGTATTCCATTAAAATTTAATGGAAAATATGATATTATTATATCAACATTGGGAATGATACAAAATGATTATATTTACAATGATCTTTATTATATAGATAATTTAATAGATAATTCATATACCATTAGAATAGATATATCGCATAGTATTCCTAATATTAAATACAATATTAATAGCAATTATTATCAAGATAATAGTAATATTGAAATTTTTTATTATAATATAAATATAACTAATGAAATTAGTAATAATGATTATGAATTAGTTAAAACTAATTTAAAAAATAATATATCATTTTTTAATAATGATAACGATATTCAATATAATGATATATTAATAGAAAAGACTATAGAATATCCTTATACATTGACTATAGAAGTTGAAAAAGAAATAGGTAATTCTAATAAATGGTATATCCAATGTGAAATATCACATAATAATTTAAATGTGCAAAAAACTAATAAATTAACTTTAACTATTAAAGAAAATCCTATAGACTTTTTATCTTATACTATAATTGGTAATAAAATAGTAGAACAAAATATGCGAGGCATAAACAAAATAATACATCATGATATATCATATACAGATCGAGGATTTGATATATATGGTATAAATATAGATATTAGTAATATTTACTTTACTGATTCAAGTAGTTCAAATGGATATATTAATATTAATAATATAGATATCTCATATAGTACAGATCTATGTTTAAATATTATAAATGATTATAATTTATATTTTGATTTTAGTTATTCTGGTAAATCTAGCAACTTCACTAGAACTATTCAAGTAAGAGACATAGATCCTCCTGAAATAACTTTTTATGATTTTAGTAATTTAAGTGATATTTGTTATAATACACAAAATAATGGTGAAAATATTATTTTATATATTAATAGACATTACAATGATAATGATATAAGTAGAATACTTCATGATCCTTCTGGATATAATTTATATGATAATAATACATCACAGGAAGAACTTAATAATAATTTTTTTATAAATAATATTGATAATATATTTTTTGATGTTGATTATATTAATGTTACATCTTTTGCAATCGAATATAATGTAACTGATAGTTGTGGAAATAATACATCCAAAAATCGATATATTAGTATTAGCTATGATACTAGTGTAGATGTATCATTTTCATATAATAATATATACAATACTAATTCTAATATTGTTACATATAACAATAATAGTGATTTTTCATTTCAAGCTGCTAGTAGTATCGATTTATCTGCTATAAGACAATTAAATGATATAATACTAGATTATAAAATTAGCGATAATTATTTTAGTGCAACTAAATATACAAATAATATTTATAACAATAATTTTATTTTAGACCATATTAATATTATAAATAATAGTGAATCAAGCCCCATTATAGTACCAGATATAAGTATTAATGAATATACTAGTACAAATTTTATATATATTAACACAATAGATTTAAGTAATATTGTTAGAAATATAAGTGGTAATTATACTATATATTATTATTTTACTAAACCATTCACCAGTGGATATATTAGTTTTTCCAGAAATTTTCAGATAATATCTACATTACAATTAGACATTTCATTTGATTCTAATTATGTTCTAAGTTTCGGTCATGATTTTAGTATTAATAATATAATAACACATATCTCACATAATAGATTCCAAGATATTTCTATAAATAATATAGATGAATATAATTATGAGATATCTATAAATAATATAAATGTAGATAATATTATATATAAACCTGGAAAATTTGATATATCATTAGATATAATAAATAATTATGATAATTCAATGTCATCAAATAATGTAAAAGTAACAATTTTATATAATGGTCCAGAAATTTCATTTAATAGTAACTTTAACAGTACATATGAAGCTGGTAATCCTATAACAGACGCTTCATTAATTAGTGGTATTATTTGTACATCTACATATGATGAACATTATTATAATGTAAATCATGATAATGCTGATTTCTCATATATAAGTACACCATTTTCTATAAATAGTATTAATAATATTAATGATCAATCTGAATTAGATCAAAGTTTACCTAAAAAGGGGACATATACCGCAATATATACCAGCAAAGATCTTTTCAATATATCAAAAGATTTTTCTACAAATATTGAAGTTGTAGATAGTAAAGCGCCACGTGAATTAGATACAAGAGAAGATATTATACTTAATAGCAATGATTTTCTTACTGATAATTTATCTAATAAACTAGAGATAATGATTAGAGATGATGGCGATGATATAACTTTTAAGATTATACCTCAAGATAACTCAATTAATTACGATAATGATATAGATAAATATTATGCAGAAAATTGTAGTATAAAATTATATGATAATAATGGAAATAATATAGATATTTCAGGATCTAAGGAAACTTTATTTTTAGATATAGTTAATATTAATGAATATGATAATAATAGACCACCTTACATTAAATATACATTTAAAGATAAATCAGAAAATATTAGAGAAATTTCAAATAATTTACTAATTTATTTAGATGTAATAGGGAAATATAGTATTATAGTTAATGGTAATCGTTATATTTTAGATGAAAATTTTAGTGAAATAAATACAGATAAATTCAATATAAACTATACACATAATTCTAAAACAATTCAATATCAAGCTACAAACCAAAGTGATTTTATAGACGGTATAAGCTTTGATGCTATTTATAATCGCGATATATCATATAATTATTCTGAAAATAAATATAAATTAGATGAAGATAATTCATTAAATGGTCTAAGTAATATAATTTCTGATATTTGTAGCAATGTTATAGGTTTTTATGAAATATATTTTACGTTTAACAATATTCAAGAAAATTTTAATTCTATTAAAATGTTTACTTTTCAAGTAATAGACACTAAACCACCATTCTTAAGATTAAATACTGATATTGAACCTAATATTTTTACAAATACTATAATGAGTGGTAATGATTTTTATAGACAATATAAGTTATCAGTAATGAATTCTGAAACATATGATGAAAATAGTGGTAATATATATGTTAGATTTAAAGATCCAGGAATTCATATTCAAGATAATTTAGATGGTGATTTCAATTTTAATTATGAGACTATAAACTATAAAAGTGCTATTAATGATTTTCATTCATATAATGATTCTAGTTTTAAAATTAAATATATATATAAAAAATCTAATGGTCAAGATGTTGAATTAAAAGATATGATGACTATATGTGGTGACTATACTCAAATATATTTTGTTAAAGATAAATCTGAAAATGAGTCTAGTATTATTAGATATATTAATACATCAAGATTAAATCCAGTTATTATATTAAATAAAACTATAAATGGTTATGAAAAAATTTATCATACACAATTTTTTACTTACCGAGATATTGGTATAGAAAGAATCATAGATAGTTATAATATAAATGATGATATAGAGAATTATAAAAATAATATTACAGTAGATGAAAGTAAATTAAAATTAAATATTTTGGGTAATTATATAGTAAAATATAATTATAATGATGATGATATTAATATTTTTAAAAATAGACCAGTATGTGTAGTTAATAAAGAACTTATTAATGAAAACAGTATTATAGATATTTGTAATAACAAATTATTTATATATAATAATGTCTTAAATATAGATATAAAAGTTTTATTGGATAATTATAGTAAATTTAATAAATATTGTTTTAATAAAAATATTAGAATTCAATTAGATACTAATAATAATTATGCTTATAATTTTTATAATAATAATAATAGTATTAATTATTTAGATATTCATAGCGATACATCATATATAGACATTTCTGATATAGATTATTATTATGGCAATATTGATATTTCTATAAATGGTGATTTTGACAGGATAAGTATAAGAGCATATGATATAAGTAATGAAGAAATAATAAATTTATCAAATGGAGAAGATATATTATTATATGATAGTTCTTATATACAAATTGAATCACTTAACGAGGATATAGATATTTTTGAAGATTATGATAATTTATATAAAAAAAATTTTGAAGTTAATGTTGATAGTGTAAATAAATCATTTACATTTGATGGAATAAAACAAGATTTATATTTACCATTCGGTTTATATACTTTTAATGTTAATAATTATACTAATTTTTATAATCCTATATTATTTGCAACTGATCCCAGTGGTATTCATAAAACTAGCATTTCTTCTATTGATATAAATAATTTAAATATAGATTATAACATACTTTATACAAAAAATATAATTCGTCATAATTTAGCAGGAACAAGTGGTGCATATATTAAATTGTTATTAGATGCAAATACTCCTTCGCCTTTATTTTATTATAATAAAAATTTCAAAAATATGTATGGAACAATATACATAACATCAAATATAACAATATCAAGAGATATTAGAAATAATAATAATAAGATATTAACAATTAATGGCAATGTATTAGATATATCAAATAACTTAAATATTGATAATCAAGATAATAGTAATAATTTAATAATATTATCATCAAAAAATATAAATAATAATAAATCATTTATTGGTATAACACAATCTAATTTAGTAAAAAATTTTACATATGATTTCAGTAATAAAATGTTATATATTGAAAATCATAAAAAAAAAATAAATGATAATAGTCAAAATAATTTTTATATAAAACATTTAAATGATATAAGTAATAATAATTATTTATATAACAATACACCAAATAATGAAATGTCTCATATATTACATGTAAAACGACAAAATAGTATTCCTGGAAGAAGTATATCTGTAAATATATTACAAGATTACATTGAGCCTTTCATAGAAAATTATAAAAATTATTTTAAAAAATATATTTTTAAATATAATTATCTTAGAAATGATTATAGAATATTTTTAAATAATTTTGAATATTATATCAGAGAATATGTATCAAATTTGGTTAATAACATAAAAATAGATGATGAAAAATATATTCCTTCAAATGATATGATGTTTAAAACACAAAAAATAGATTTTAATATAATAGAATACGCTTTAAGTGATAACCGTAATATATTACAATTTACATTACAGACATATATTGATATAATAAATTATTTACGAAAAAATATATCTAATGATATTTATACAAAAGATAATTGGAATTATTTAATCAATAATATAAATAATGATATAAATAGTAATTTATCTTATAATTTTCCAACTATTAATAATAAATTATTGTTTAAAAATTTAGAATTTGCTATTACATATGATACCAGTTTTATTACACAAGATATATCTATTCAAGAATTACCATCTGGTATATGTTTTTATAATAATACTTTGTATTTAAAAGGTAATATTATTACAGAAGATACATGTAATATAACTAATAATGATACTATTCAAAATAGAGTTATATTTTCATCGCTAGACAGTACAAATAATAATATAATAGGATTAACGCAACAAAATTTATATCATAATATTGATATTAGTAATGAAAAATTTATATTTTATAAATACGATACTACTAGTAATGAATATATAAATTATCAAATAAATACCTCAAATACATTATTATCTAACACCAAACAAGAATCTATAAATGAAAAATTATATTTATTTGACCTGTCAAAATCATTATATTATAATGATATGATTCCTATAGATTCATCTCAGAGTATAGTTAATAATATAGCAACAAATTATGAATTATTTAATAATCTTATTATTAAGTACAAAATATATGATAGTATTCTAGATACTTGCAGTAATATATTAAATAATCCATTTTATAGTTTAAATGATGCTTCTTTAAATATAGATCGATATGATCCTATAAGTGAAGATAATAAGAATTATAAATATTTAAATGCATTTTTAATTGATTTAAATGATTATTTCGATCATGAATATTATAATCATGATAATGGTCTAGTAATAAATAATAAATATGGCGAAAATAGAACAATTCCTAATATAAATTTTAATAAAGATAATATAAAATATAAATTAGATATTACTGCTCTTAAAAATAATGATATAAATAAAGATATTTGCAATAATTTTCTAGAGTTATATGATTATGATCGCGAATCATATTTAGTATATACCAATATGCAAATAGATTTATTAAATAAATTGCGTTCATTAATTATATCTTATAACTTATATATTGAATATACATATTTTTTTATAGATAATGTATTTGAAAATATCGATCGTAATAGAGATGATTTGTATCTTGATATATCATTTGAAATACTTGCTGGAGAAAAATATATATATATAGAAAAAATAACAGATATTTTTAATCCAGAATTTAATAATTATATTAATAATCTAGATTCATCACAACTAAGTGAATATTATACTTTTATAGATAATGTGCATAATAGTCTAAAAAATTTATATATCAACTCTATTCAAAAAATAAATAATTATATTGATATTGAAATGCCTGTATTTGATTTTAGTTTTAACTTACAAGAAACTAGAATAGATAATTTAGATATAGCATTTAAAGTATTCGATACTAATTTTAATTATTTAATTCAAGAATTAAATAAAAAATTTGATATTGATAATATATTAAAAGAATCACCTGATATTCCATTTGATAATCATCTGGATATAAGTTATCTTAAAATAATTTCGTCAGAATTTATCGTCTCTATTTATAATATTAAACAAATTAAAAATTATATTCACAAAAATAATGATATATATGATGGTATATCTTTTGAAGATATTATATCAAAAGAACATATATATAATTATAATTTTGACGAAATATATAATTATACATATAATAAAGATTCATTAGATTTATTTTTTGAAAATATTAAAAATGGTATTTATACTTTTAATTATGAAATAGATGATCTTATTGATAAATTAAATTTATATTATGATATTAAAGATAATATAGATTCTAGTATAAATTCTATACTTATAGATTTTTCCAACAATATTAATATAAATCTTAATAATCCAATTAACATAGAATCAATTACTTTTATATCAAATCAAGACATATATGATAATAGTGCCAATATTAAAACTATATCACATTTATATTTAATTGTATATAAAACACTTAAGATAAAAGAATATTATATAAATTATCTTATTGAAAATTATTTTAATACTAACATAAATAATACTATTAGTATAAATGATTATCCACTCTATAAATCACGAATTTTAATATATGCACCTTTTTCAAATAGTATAAATATAAAAATTAAACTTCAATATAAAAGTTTATATTATTTGGTAGAAGATTTTGATACATATATTTTAGATATTACTATACCTCATCTTATACCACCACAAATATCCGATATATCAATTAATCAAATTGTTACAGTTAATGCTAATGACAAAGATAATTTATTACAGAATATAATAAATCAACATTTTAATTATATATATGATAATAATGGTAAAAATATATCTGATATTAATAATTTTGAAATTACACAAGATAGTTTAGATTTATATAATAATACAGATTTAGGTGATATTAGTTTCAATATCATTATATCTGATAATGTAAATAATAAATATTTACACTCTTTCACTCTTACAATAATAGATTATGATACATCACAACCTGAACCTGAACCAGAACCTGAACCTGAACCTGAACCAGAACCTGAACCAGAACCTGAGCCAGAGCCAGAACCAGAACCAAAACCAGAACAAGAATCTGAACCTAATTCTGAGATCAAAGGAGATAAAGATTCAAATAATTGTTGTTATCCTAAAGCAAATACATTAAATATTCAAAATATACATACAATGGGTTCTTTAAATTCACGAGTTAGAAGAAGAGCAAATATTATAAAATATAATTCATAAAATTTACAAACAACAAATACATTATTACTATGAAATTTTCATTATATTTCCTGAAAATTTTTTTATATGTAACTGTTTTAATTCTTTATCTGAACTTATTAAAAATATTATATTATTATTTTCTAAATTATCGTACAATTTACCTATATAATTTAAATTACATGATCTGTAATTAAAACTAGTATCAAATGCTATTATAGAATCTTCTATACTAACATATTCACTTCTTAAATCATTTATTAATCCATTATATATACTTAACTTAAAATCTGTAATTTCAACATCACCTGGTTTTATATTTAAATATTGCAATGTTAAATTTATATTTATATTATATAATGAGTCTATATTATTTTCACCACTAATATCATAATATATACTAGAACTACTTGTATCTATAGCAAATCCATTATTTAAACTTTCACTATTTTCACTATTTTGATCTATAATTATATCTTTAAATTTTATTGGAATATATTTATATTCTCTACTATTACTAGTAAAAATTAGATTATTAGAAAATTCATTTATAATTTGATTACCATCAATTATATTACCTGATGTATCTTTCAATTCAAATTGTGCATATATAGGATTGGCATATATATTGAATATATTATCATTATGATTTAATTGAATAGATGACAAATCTGTATTATAAGTTAATTTTACACTATTATCACTTGTAGAAGGCAATATTATATAAGATGCATCATGACAATTTAATACATTATTTATAGTTAAATTATTTATATTTGTAGTATCTATATTATCAATCTGATTTATATTAAAACTTCCATCTATATTATTACATGTTAATAATTGACAACTTATATCCATGGCAGTAATTTTATTATTTACTGCTAAATGATTATTACAAAATATATCATGTGATGTTGTATTAATTGATGTAATACTAGAAATATCTATTGTATTTGCAGAAATATCATTTGAATATAATGTTTCAACATTTAAATTAATACAAGATATATCTGTAAAAATACTAGATGAACCAACTTCACTTCGTATTATTATTCTTTCTAATGTAATATCATTGCATGTAATTGTAGAACTTGAAATATCACCTTTACATACTAAATCATTGCTAATTAAAGAAGAACAATCTATTGTATTTAAAATATTTATATTATCAGCGGATATACTTGTCACATTTATATTTGATGAATCTAAATTTTCTGATATTATATTTTTACATTCAATATTAGCATTTCTCATAATTAATGGATTAGTTGTATTGTATACTATATTACACTCTGAACCTAATCTAATTGTTTGTGAACAATCAATTACATCACAAGATATAGAAGATGTAATAGAAGAACAATCTATTCTATTTGCTATAAATGATGTAACTTTAAAATCACCAGTAACTTCTAAATTTTTGGTTTTTAATTTTGAATCACTACCTGATATATCTATACTACATTCAGGATTAACTGTATTAATACCTATTCTATTATTACTTGTATCAATACAAACTATTTTTTCATTATTTAAAAAATTTGTATTGGAAACTATCGAATTGCTTTTTTGAACATTTGCTATTAATTTATTTAATGTTGACATTATTTAATAAAAATATATATTAAAAAATTTATTTATTATTAAATTTATATATATATTATGTTTCATATATATTATTCAAATTTTATAGATAATATTTTATATTATCTATAAAATAATTGCTATAAGACAATAATACATTTTCTAAATGATATAATGTATTTTGTTGATAAAGTAAATATATTACTATTATTATTACATCTAAATAGTTTTATATTTTTTTATTATCTAATATTTTTTTTATCTAATTTTTTTTTATCCAATATCTTTTTATTATCTTCCTCGTTTTTTTCCTCTTCCTCTTC
>TARA_B110000858_G_scaffold44922_1_pt1 | contig 15361 bp, 9 predicted proteins | sample TARA_B110000858 | Tara Oceans TARA_B110000858 (sample SAMEA4398247) | marine metagenome | biome: Polar Biome; feature: [SRF] surface water layer (ENVO:00010504); material: water (ENVO:00002006), including particulate matter (ENVO:01000060) such as... | depth 5 m | reverse complement strand
GAGGTTTATCGCACTTGGCAGCATATCTATAACCGTCTTGAGCGTGGTGAGATGCCCCCGATGGCGGTGTCAGAGTCGGTTCGCTCCTTGATCGACAATGCCCTTGCCGCACTCAAACCTGTCTTGGTCGATGCTAATGTAGCGGCTCGCGGTGGTTCACGCACAGCACTGCGTCGGCTGACTCGGCTTGAGTATGCCAATACCTTAGCAGACCTCCTGCATATTGATGCCGAGGTGGCGACGGCTTTGAGTGAGGCCTTGCCTGCCGAGGCCGATACCGGCGGCTTCGACACCGTGGCCAGCAAGCAGAACATCTCACCCTTACATGTGCGCAGCTACTTGAGTGCGGCCGACAACGCGCTGGCTGTAGCACTTCAGGCCGGTCCGCGTCCTGAGGTGGGGCGTTTCGAAATTGACTACGCTAAGTCGCAGAATCTCATCGACTACAGTGTGTGGAAGAGGGTGGGTTTTGGCATTACCAAGATGGTAGATGATGCGGCGGTTATGTTTTTTAACTCAGGATCGACTTATCTCATGCATTCTGCGTCGGAGGGCTACGACGTGCCGGAGCCAGGGCTGTATCGGATCACGCTCGAGGCTTATCCTTACCAGGCCAAAACGCCAGTGACATTGACTGTATATAGTGGCACCAAGCAGTCGGGAAGGACGGTATCACTTGATAATCTTATTGGTAGTTTTGATTTGATTGGGCCAGAAGCGCGTGTCGTCGAAGTTACCACCTATCTGAAACCTCGTATGATAGTGAGCCCCTCGCTCGCAGATATCGATATCCCAGAGCACGAAGACAGAGATTTTTACTTTCTCCCTGAGAATACTGTGGCTAATTACTCGGGTGAGGGCATTGCGATGAAATCAATGATCATCGAAGGGCCTTTGCAAGACGCCTGGCCACCACAGAGTACTCGCAAACTTTTAGTGGGTATTACTTTCAATGAGGACGGTCAGATTGAACTGAGCAAGCCAGCCTTTGATCATATTTACGAGATTGTTGAGAGTTTTGCGCAGCGAGCCTTCCGTCGCCCACTCGACGAGGGTGAAGCGAAGTCCTATGCCGATTTGGCTATTCCGCTGTTAGAGGAAGGCAGACCTTTTCTTGAGGCACTGCGTGTACCACTTAGCACAGTGTTGAATGCCCCGTCGTTTCTCTATCAGGACGGTGACCCCGGTGCTTTGGATGATTTTCGTCTGGCTGCACGTCTGTCGTACTTTTTGTGGCGCAGCATGCCCGATGAGGAATTGCATGCTGTGGCCGAGGCCGGTCGTTTGTCCGAGCCCGCAGAGCTGGCGCGTCAGGTGGAGCGCATGCTCGACGACCCGAAGAGCAAGCGTTTTGTTAAAGACTTTGTGGGACAGGCCTATCGTCTCTATGAGATCAAATCGACTACGCCAGATAGAACGCTATATCCGGAATACGACGACCTGCTTGGTCAGGCCATGCAAGCGGAGACCGAGCTTTTTTATGCGCAGCTGATCCGTGAGAACTTGAGTGTGGCGAACCTGGTCGCTGCGGATTTCACCTTCCTGAACCGTCGTCTGGCTGAGCATTACAAGCTGCCAGGGATCGAAGGGCTGGAGATGCGCAAAGTGATGCTGCCAGCAGACAGTGTGCGCGGTGGTTTGTTGAGTCAGGCAAGCGTCCATAAGATCACGGCGAACGGGACTAGCACCTCGCCAATACCGCGTGGCAATTTTGTGTTGGCCAATTTGCTGGGCCGACCATCACCGCCACCGCCACCGAACGTGGGTGGAGTGGAGCCTGACACGCGCGGCACGACCACGATTCGTGAGCAGTTAGCCGCGCATCGAGACAGTCCCATCTGCGCGGGCTGTCATCGCAACATCGACCCGCCGGGCTTTGCGCTGGAATCCTTCGATCCCATTGGAGGATTACGTGACAAGTACCGGTTTGCCAAGACCGAGGTCGAGGTAGCGGGAGATACGCCTTATGAATTGGGCTTGCCGGTGGATGCCAGTGGTGAAACAACTAACGGTGCTACCTTCGGCGGATTCGCCGATTACCAGCAAGTGTTGCTGGATACGGAGATGGATGCGATTTCCAGAAATCTTGCGTCGCAGCTCATAGCATTCGGTACTGGGGCATCGATCGAGTTCTCTGATCGCGATGCGGTGGACGAGATTATCAGTTCGACCAAGCAACAAAATTATCCCTTACGTACAATGATTCACAAGGTCGTGGCAAGCGATCTATTCAGAAGCAGATAGCATGCGTGGCAGGCTGATGCTAGGGTTTTGGGTGTCCTAGCAGCCACTCCACAGCCAATCTAGTGAAGTGCTCTGACAACACGGGTATGTGTTCGCCGCCGATCATGGTCCACAATTCTGCCGACCCACCTGGTTTGCAGTCGCTGCTGTAGCGGGTAATGGTCGTATCTATCCCGGGCAGAGTTTCTACCAGATCAAGCATGCCCGCGAAGCTTCCCGTTGTCGAGCAGCCGTTGTGGGCAGCCCAGTTCTCTACCGACTGCTTGGCACCCGGATAGGCTTTTCCCTGAATCTGCGCGCCTTGATAGGAAATCGCGGTGTCGCCGGTGCCATGAATTTGCAGCACATGGACCGGGTGCGGTGGAGCTTGGCTGATAGCCGAATCTACCCCGGCCAGGCTGGCAATCGCCGCGATAGTAGCGGAGTGGTCGTGGGCTAGACGATAGGACATGAACGCGCCGTTGGAGTGACCAAGAACGAAGACTCGCTTTTCGTCGATGCTGTACTCAGCCTTGACCGAAGCGATGAGTTTCGAAAGATAGGCCGAGTCGTCGATCGCCGTACCCTCCCAGTTGCAACAGGCGTCCGATGCGTCCCAGAACTGCGGATTTCCTTCTGCTCTGGACGGAGTCCCGTCGGGAGCAACCATGATGAAGCCATAGGCATCGGCCAAGCTGCTGAGTGCCATGTATTCGTTCTGGATGGCACCAGTCCTGCCGTAGGTATGCAGCAAGATGATGAGCGGCGCCGCTGTGTCACCGGTATAACTGGACGGCACTGTGACGGGCAACTCGCCGCGCCCAGCATCAACGGTTTGGGCGACGAGCCCCCCCACTTGAGGTAAGTGCAACAACTAGCAAAAGGGCGGTGATCATACGCATAGTGTGTTCCTTAGAAAGCTGTCTTCGGTAAGTGGAAAATCGTAACAAGCTTACAGGAAGAATTAAAGTTACACCGAAGAAGTTTATGGGTGTAAATGTCCTTTATAGAGAGCTTTTCCCGGACCATGCAGCCGCTTTGGCCATTTTGATGCTTTAGGACGCCGGCAAAGTGAGGTGGATGAGTAAGCCGACGCGTTTGATAGCGCCGGATCAGCAGCCTGTTTCCGAATTCTCGAAACTAGACAATTCTCGCCTTAGTGAGTATCTTTGAGGCCGTTTAGCTAAGCGTATATTGACCACAAGGACAAACTCATGACTCGCACTTATTCCGTGTTACTTGCTATTGCCGTTTTTTTAGGTGGCTGTGCATCACAAACATCTGCTCCCTTTGGTGAGTGGCATCATGCCGGTGGTAATCATGCTTCTGCCAAGTATTCACCCTTAGACCAGATTGATTCGAGCAACTTCACAGACTTGGAAGTCGCGTGGGACTGGCAGTCGGCAGATGTTCGGATTCCTCGCGGCTTGGCCTCTAGTACTGGTCCTTATCGCGCCGCCCCTCTGCTCGTGAATGGGGTCATGTATGTCAATACCAATCTTGGTCAGGTAGCGGCACTGGATCCGGTAAGTGGTAGAGAGTTATGGGTTTTCGATCCTGAAAGCTATCGACAAACTACAGGGCGTGGTACCAGCTCAACCCGAGGCATCGAATACTGGACCGACGGCGAGATCGAACGCATCTTTATAGCCACGCTCGGTAAGCAACTGGTTAGCGTCGATATAAAGACCGGCCTAGCGGATCCAAATTTTGGTGATAATGGCTTTGTGGACTTGCGCGGTGATTTCGGCAAGAGCACAGACGAAATAAATTTAGACAATATTACCCATGGCTCACCTCCTATCGCTGTGGGTAGCTCAGTTATTGTTGGCTCCTCGCTATTCGATTACACGGAGTACAATCGAAATCCTCCCGGACATATACGTGCCTATGACGCCTACACCGGTCAGTTCAAATGGCGTTTCAACACGATTCCCCAAGAGGGCGATGATTTTACCGAGACTTGGGAAAATGAGTCCTGGCGTGAGATGGGCAACACCAATGTGTGGACCTTCATGTCGGCTGATGATGAAGCCGGCATTGTCTATCTGCCTATTGCCACCCCTACGAATGATTACTGGGGCGGAACTCGTCTCGGCGAAAACCTGTTTGCCGAATCACTGGTCGCTGTGGATGCCGAGACAGGTGAGCGCATCTGGCATTTTCAGACGGTGCATCATGGTCTATGGGATTACGATATCGCCTCGGCCCCCAATCTGGTCGACATCGTAGTTGATGGTCGTCCTATCAAGGCGGTAGCGCAGGTGTCCAAAACCGGCTTTACCTATGTGTTCGATCGCATTACCGGCGAGCCTGTATGGCCAATAGAAGAACTCCCTGTGCCGCCGAGCAATGTGCCTGGTGAGCGTGCTCATCCGACTCAGCCACACCCCACTTGGCCACTGGCATTTGAGAAGCAGGGCGTAAGTGAAGAAGATCTGATCGATTTCACACCGGAAATAGCCGCCGCAGCGAAAGAGCTGGCAAAGAAATATGTGATGGGTCCGATATTCACGCCACCGATTGTGGAAGGTACCGATGGCAAGGAGGCGACTATCTTTATGCCAGGCGCAGGTGGTGGTGCTAGTTTCCCAGGTGCCAACATCGACCCCGAAACGAATATTCTCTATGTGCCCTCTCAAACGCGTCCTTATGCTATGTCATTGGTGCCACCTAATGACCCTGAAGCGGACTGGCCCTATGTCATCCGTGTGCAGCGTAACATTGGTCCTATGGGACTGCCTCTGGTAAAGCCGCCCTATAGGCGCATTACTGCGATTGATCTCAACACTGGCGAGCACCTATGGAAAACTCCTCTTGGCAGGGGGCCAGCGAACCATCCTAAACTTGCGCACCTTAACTTACCGGATCTCGGTACCGCGTTTAGGGACTACTCAGCTGAGGGTGGCATCTTAATAACCAAGAATTTGATAATTACCCACTTGGCACAGAAAACCGAAATTGATCCAGATGCCGAAGGATCAGTCTTGATTGCATTTGACAAGGAGGCAGGTGAAAAAGTCGGGGAAGTACTGGTGGATACACAATTGTACGGTCCGGTGATGAGTTACCTTGCTGATGGTAAGCAGTACATCTCCATAGCCGGTGGCCGTTTCAATGGTGCGAAAGTTGTTACCTTCGCATTGCCGCAATAAAAGTAATAGCTTACAAATTATAACGAAGAGATTTTATGAGAACCTTAATGATAAAAGTATCGGAGCTCGACATGCAGCGCGTCGCTAATACACTACTGATTGCGCTATTTTCTGCCTTGCTTCCTATCGCTCCTCTATACGCGCAGGACGCAGGGGATACGAGCTATGCTGGAACTACAGCTTGGGGCGACCCCGACCTGCAAGGCCTTTGGACCAATGCGACTCTTACTCCGATGGAGCGTCCCGTAGAGCTGGGAAACAAGGCCTATTTTACAGAAGAGGATGTTAAGGCTATGCAAGCGCCGCCCGAGCCTGAACCAGAACCGGCTGGAGATAAAGCTGAGGAAGTATCTGTTCCTGTTGCGGGGGGGAATATTGGAGCCTTTAACGCAGTTTGGCTTGATATGGGCGAGACTTTGCTGTCAACGCGTCAGACGTCTCTGATAGTCGATCCGCCAAACGGTCGCGCGCAGATCAGGGATTCGGCAATGCAAGTTCGCGACTACCGCATGCAGCACTTGGAGGATGATTATCTTAATCACACGGTATGGGACCGCTGCATTACTCGCGGCGTGCCTGGCTCAATGCTGCCAGCCGCCTACAACAATGCCTATCGCATAATTCAGACACCGGACCATGTTGTAATCATGCATGAGATGATTCATGAGGTACGCATTATTCCTTTGAAAAAATTCACTCATAACGATGAGAAAATAAAGTCGTGGATGGGGGATTCAGTGGCGCGTTGGGAAGGAGACACGCTGGTCGTAGAGACAACAAATTTCAACGACAGGGGAATGATTGCAAACAGCGGCGCAGGCGGTCGACTCAAGGGCGTGCCAGTTACCGAAGACCTGCACTTGGTGGAGCGTTTCACGCGAACAGGCGAAGATACTATAATTTGGGAGGTTAGGATTACCGACCCAACAATCTATGCTCAGCCTTTTACGATTTCTATGCCACTGACTAGTGATCCGGATTACACGATATATGAGTACGCCTGCCATGAGGGCAATCACGCCATTGCTAATATTCTCAGTGCCGGCCGGGAACGTGAGGCACGGGAAGCGGCTGGACTCTAGGCGCGCAGCCCCGTAGCAACGGAGTCGGCTTAGGAGTAATGCTGCTTAGAGCAAAGGCATGTTTATGTAGGTGGGTTGTTTAGTTGACCCACCGACATTAGCTGAGAAGCCGATGGCAACTATCGTTCAATAGACTTTCCCCACCACCACCAAAAAAGATCGTGCCGTAGTTAAAGGCTTGATTCTCGATGCGGGCTTGCCTGTCACGAAACTGGACAAGCCCTCGCTGCGGATTTACCCTCAATTTCCAACCTTCCTAATAGACAAACACGACGGAAATAAGTATGAAAATATTTCAAGCAGTAGGCTTATTGCCTAGGCATCTGACGGTATTGGTTATTGGCTTGCTGTTGAATTTCGGATCCTTAGCTAATGCACAAATTGCCTTAGATGCAGATGATATTGGCGGTGTGGTAAGCGGAAGCAACGGCCCGGAAGCCGGTGTGTGGGTTATTGCCGAAACTGATGAATTGGACACTCTGTTTCGCAAGATCGTTGTCACCGACGATGAGGGTCGCTATGTGCTGCCGGACCTGCCGAATGCCAATTATGGCGTCTGGGTTCGCGGCTATGGTCTGGCGGATTCTGAATCGGTCAGCGCTACGCCAGGCACCCGGCTTGACCTACAAGCGATACAGGCGGTGAGCCCGCGAGAGGCCGCCCAAGTTTATCCGGCGAGCTATTGGAATTCACTGATCGAGGTGCCGCCTGCAAGCGAATTCCCTGGCACCGGTGCGAATGGCATCACACCGCTTATGCGCACACAGGCTGATTGGATTGATGGCCTGAAACAGGGCTGCCAGCTCTGCCACCAGCTGGGTAATCAGGCAACTCGGGAAGTGCCAAATATCGAGCAGTACGAAACAACCGAGGCGGCTTGGGAGCGGCGCACCAAGGCTGGACAGCGCGGCGGGAGGATGAGTGCTTATCTGAGCCGTTTCGGCAAGGATCACGTCATCGAACATTTCGCTGATTGGACCGACCGTATTATGCAAGGAGAAGTGCCTCTTGCGCCTCCGCGACCTCAGGGAGAAGAGCGCAATGTGGTGCTGACTCAATGGGATTGGAGTGATGAAGTCGCTTATATTCATGACGAAATCGCCACCGACAAGCGCGACCCCCAGATAAATGCAAATGGTCCGATCTACGGCGTGGACTTCGCCAATGACAAGCTAGTTTGGGTGGACCCTGAGACCAATGAAGTAGGAGATATAGCGCTGCCGGTTCGTGATGTGCTGGGTGAAGGAGACTTTGGCACCTATATGGCTCCGCAAAACTTCGAACCTTCGATGTATTGGGGCGACGAAATTATCTGGGATAATCCAGCTAACCCTCACAATCCGATGATGGATGCTAAAGGTAGAATATGGATGACCCAACAAATTCGGGGCCCGAAAAATCCCGATTGGTGCCGAAAAGGTTCGAGCAACCCTTTTGCCCAGCACTATCCCATAGATCGAGCTAAGCGCCATGCGTCCTATTACGACCCTGCAACGAATGAGTTCAAATTGATCGACACCTGTTTCAATACACACCACTTGCAATTCGACTTCGAAGAAGACGAGCGCCTGTATTTCAGTTCAGTCGACTCGATGATTGGTTGGCTTGATGTGAAAGAATATGAGCGCACCGGAGATGCTCGTGCGGCTCAGGGCTGGTGTCCGATGATTGTGGATACCAATGGCGACGGTCGTATTACGTCTGACTGGGTGCCGGGCAATAGTGAATTCGACCCCAGCAAAGACAAGGAAATGTCCTCCCGCTGGTACGGGATTATACCTGATCCCACCGAGCCCAACGTGGTATGGGCAGCAGGTGCCGGCGTACCGATGCCGGGTCATATCGCTCGCCTCGACTTGGGAGATAACCCGCCCAGTACCTGCATTACCGAGCTCTATGAGCCACCTTTTGAAAATCCCGAAGCTGAAATCGAAGGTTACGCACCCCGGGGTATCGATATTACTACCGACGGCATCATCTGGACAGCCTTGTCCGGTAGCGGCCACATAGCGAGCTTCGATCGCAGTAAGTGTGATGTCCTCAACGGACCGACGGCAACTGGCCAGCACTGTCAACAGGGCTGGAAGTTACACGCCACACCTGGGCCACAGATGAAAGGTGTCGAAGCGAGCGGCAGCGCCGACTTTCACTATTACAATTGGGTGGACCAGTTCAATACACTAGGTCTCGGTGATAATGTCCCCATCGCCACTGGTAGCTCCTCGGACTCCTTGCTGGCCTTTCTGCCAGAGCAGGAAGAGTTTGTTATTCTGCGAGTGCCTTATCCCTTGGGCTTTTATTCGCGCGGACTGGACGGGCGCATCGATGACCCGAATGCTGGCTGGAAAGGTCGCGGTGTGTGGGCCGACTATGGTACCAATACTGTTTGGCACACAGAAGGCGGCAAGGGCACAAAAGGTAGCCTAGTGAAGTTTCAGGTGAGACCTGACCCCTTGGCACATTAAAGAAATGTAGCATAAGAGGTGGAGGAATTGTTGTTTAACTCCTCCACCCCTTTCTTAAGCGCTGTGATCAATCCACTTTTCAAGGTGGTAGTCCTGCATGCAGCCGCTAGATTGCACGTGACCCCGCAGCGCTTAGTATGGTTTTAGCAGAGAGCTACGAATTTATACCGCGCCATGGCAGTGGATGAATAGCTCGACTAACGCGCAGCTGCTTCACGCGCTTCCATAGCCACGATATCCTCGCCGGTATAATAAGCCTTGCTCCCCAACTACTCGGGCCGCTCCATCGGAGTGGTGGTTTCATTGGTGAACAGGCCCTGCAGGTCGGGGTGGCCCCACTCGGTGCGAGGCACCTCGTAGTCGTCGGGAAAGCGATCAGTGATCCAGCTCGGTTGGGCCGAAGAGACAGTTGCAGCCATCAAAAATAGCCACGCCAAGGTGATTTTGCTAGTAAACCCCAAAACCACATTCGGGAGAGTTAGTGTGGTGGTTGTCATATTGAAACTCCTAAGTAGAACTCCTAAGCAGTTTTAAGATTATCTCCGAATCCAGTGGTAGTTTAGTGGGTGAGGGGTGGGACTGGTTCAGCCAGTACCTTAGGAATTCCCATGTATTGTGCGATACAGTGCAATCATACCTTCGGCCTCCTTTCCCGCAGCGTGCAACTGCGTGTAAGATGCTGCGCGACTGACGGAAAAATCTTAAGGATGAAATGCTGTGCAAAAGCATGCTTATGCCGCCGCTTTTACCGTCGGGATTGGTTGCTCGGTGAGCGTCCTCAGATGATGTTCTTATAAGACTAGGAGAGAAGTGATGCGGTCAAATTTATGGGTACTTGCGGTCGTCGCGGTCAGCACGGCGCTGTCTGCACAGGAAGATCAAACAGACAGCGGCGAATGGCAGTACTACCGCGGAGATCCCGCCGGCACGAATGCCTCGCCACTCGCCGACATCACCGCGGAGAATATACAGCGACTGCGGATCGCATGGGAGTGGCAGCACGGCGAGAAGCAGCTCGATGAGTACCAGACCTATCCCGGACCGTTTGAGACGCAGCCTCTGATGGTCGACGGTAAATTGTACGTGACCACGCCGTACAACAATGCAGCGGCGCTGGACCCAGAGTCCGGCCGAGAGCTGTGGCGGCACGATACTGGTGCCTACAAGCTCGGGACGATCCCGGGATCTGGGTTCAAACATCGTGGCGCGGCCCTCTGGCGCGACGCCGAGGACAATAACAAGCTGCGTATCTTGGTGAATACCCGGAACCAGCTGCTCAGCCTTGATGCGCAGACGGGCCAGCCCGTGAAGTCCTTTGGCGGCGACGGAGCTGTGTCTCTCACCGACGGCTATTCGCGGCCGATCTCCGATATTCGCCACGTCTCAGTTGGCTCACCCCCCGTCGTCTATAAGGACATCGTAATCGTCGGTCACGCCGTGCCCGACCGCTACCAGCGCCCAGATGAAGTCCCCGGGATCGTCCAGGCATTCGATGCGAGAACCGGCGAACGTTTGTGGGTGTTCAATCTGGTGCCGCAATCGGCGAGCGATTTTGGCGCCGACACCTGGGGCGATGAATCATGGCGTACGACCGGACACGCAAACGTTTGGGCGCCGATAACTCTCGACGCAGAGCGCGGACTCGTTTATCTGCCGACGAGCACGCCAGGTAGTGATTATTACGGCGCACAGCGTCCGGGGGGCAAATCTGTTCGCAGAGTCAATCGTCAGTCTCGATGCCACGACCGGCGAACGTAAGTGGCATTTCCAGGCCGTCCACCACGGCCTATGGGACTATGACTTCCCCGCACCGGCCAATCTCATGACGATCACCGTAGACGGTAAACGCATCGACGCCGTTGCGGCAGTGTCGAAGCAGGGGTTTACTTATGTGTTCGACCGCGTCACCGGCGAGCCAGTCTGGCCGATAGAGGAACGTCCAGTTAACACAGTATCGGACGTGCCGGGTGAACAGGTCTTCCCGACGCAGCCATTTCCCAGCAAACCACCGACATTCACACCGCATGGCATCTCGCTCGAGGACGCCAACGACTTGACGCCGGAGATTAAGGCGCTGGCGCAGGCGGAAATGAAGAAGTACCGGCTCGGCCCAATATTCACACCCCCCCCTCACTCCGTGGAACGCTGATGCGGCCCGCCCAAGCTGGTGGCGCTAACTGGGGCGGCGCAGCATTTGACGCCGAAACGGGATACTTGATCGTGCGCGCGACTAACAGGGTCTATGTGAATGCGCTGGCGGCCAACGACGGCTCTGATCCGAGGATTCTCGCGCCTTATTCGGATTGGCTCGTGCCACGCGGGGAGCAGTTCAGCACTCTTCGCGGACTGCCCCTTGTGAAGCCACCCTATGCCAACCTTACCGCCATCGACATGAACAAAGGTGAAATTGCCTGGCAGGTTCCGCTTGGCGAAGGCAGTGCGACGATCCGCAACCACCCGTTGCTGGAGGGTGTTGAGTTGCCGGCGCGACTCGGTTCCGGGACGACCGGGGGAGCGTTGGTCACCGGCAGCGGTCTGGTTTTTATCGGTGGCGGCGATGGCTACCTGTATGCGTTCGATAAGCACAGCGGACGCGAGATGTGGCGCGGCAGCATCCCATTCCGCAACGCGGGGGTTCCTATGAGCTACCGCGCGCCTTCGGGACGGCAGTTCATCGCCGTTTCAGGCGGCGCAGGCACGGATGGATCGCTGGTTGCCTTTGCCTTGGACGCGGTAATGGAGACCCAGGCCCATGAGGAGAACGACGCGCCTGAGCGCGAGCCGGTAAGCGGTATCGCTGCAGGCCGTGACGCTTTCGAACGCGCTTGCCGCGTGTGCCACGGGACGGAGGGAAGAGGCGATGCAGCCCCTGCCTTGGTGCCCTTTGCCCTAGATGTCACTCAGGTGACCGGCATCGTCCGCGACGGTCGAAGTGAAATGCCGCCACTGTCAGAGCGCACGGTAACTGCACAGGAAATTGCCGAGATTACCGACTACCTGCGGTCCTTGTCGCCACGCTGAGTCAACGCCCCTCGGGCGAGCTGTCGACGAAGTCTGTCACGCTTGCCCGACTCTGGCCTGCAGTCGATGTGAGCATGTTGCCGCCTCGGGCGCGGGACGGTTGCCAGATCGGAGCTATGGAGGAAATCGTGTCAATTGATGCTCATGGGGACTTCGCAGCAGCAGGGCCCATACGTGGCTTGTCTGTCACGGAACTGGACAATCTCCCGCTGCGCATATACCTTCTATTCTCTCTAAAAGCTTGTTAGGGTTTTGCTGGCTTTCTGGTACGAAAGAGCCAGCAAATGACAAGCTTTTCAAAGCAACAGAACTAACAATAAAACAACTGAATAACGAGGTTTATCCATGCAGGTATCTAAGCTCCTTACACGAATTTCTACGGTCCTAGTACTGGGCTGGTCCATGGCAGGCACGGCTCAGGAAGTTATTGAAACTGATACTCACAGCTTGCAAGAGGTCGCGGAGGGGGTTTATTACGCGGTCGGCAATGGGACGGCGCTCTACACCATGAGCAACGCGCTAATTATTGAGCGGGACGAGGACGTAGTGATAGTGGATTCCCATATCACTCCTGCTGCCGGGCGTGCCCTACTGGATTCCATTCGAGTGCTAACCAATAAGCCGGTCACCACCCTGATCCAGTCCCATTTTCACTACGACCATACCAATGGCACGCCGGCGTTCGGTCCCGATTTAGAAATCATCGGTCATGAAGTGACCTATCAGAAACTCACCGGCGATCCTGCCAATGAGCCTACATTCAAGAGCTCGCTGGCAGGCTTTGATAATAGGGTGAATGGGCTACAGCAGCAGCTAGCCGCTGCAAGTAATGCACAGGAACGAAAGGAATTGCAGACACAACTGGACTTCTGGACCGCCCACGTAAAAGCCCAGGAAGAAATCGAATTCATAGCCCCCACTACAACGCTACGGGACACCATGACTCTTTATAAAGGCGGCAGAGAAATCCAGCTGCACTATTTTGGTCGGGCCCACACCGGCGGAGATCTGGTCATTTATCTGCCAGAAGAAAAAATTGCGTTTACCGGTGATATGTATCTGGGAAGAATTAGCTATGCGGGAGATGGTTATGTCGCCGAATGGGCTGATACCTTGCAGGGGCTGAAACAGCTGGATTTCGATCTGGCATTACCAGGCCACGGTGATGGTCCGATTCGCGATCGCTCCATCATAGACAATGTGCAAGCTTATTACACCGATCTTACAGAAGAAGTAAGACGCCTCAAAGCGCTGGGATATAGCGCCGAAGAAACCGCTGCTCGAGCGGATTTACGGCAACACGCCGACACCCTTGGTGTTACCGATCTGGGCGTTCCCCTAGTCTACGTAACAAGAATGTACGGCGTTATGGACGGAACGATACAGTAAGTTCAGATTGTCAGCGTGAGATTGACAGCACCGCCCTTGAGAAGCGACCGATGAACGACAATAACAATTGGAGTTGTTCTTTCTAGGCCAAGGGCAAGGTGCTGGGTAGATGTTCCTCCGTCCATTCGTTAGCCTATGCTAGAAAACAATGATAGAGATGGGAGTTTATGAAAAAAGCACTAATAAGTATGCAAGCCGTTTTACTTTCTTTTGTGTTTGTTCAAGCTCTGGCAGTCGCTCAGGAAAACTTTCCGCGCACAGCATCGGGCAAGCCTGATTTCAGTGGGCATTACGATGTTTCAACCCTGACCCCGATTGAGCGCCCGAGCGAATTTGGTGATCGGCTGACTCTTAACTCGGAAGAACTTAGCGCGCTGAGAGAGCGGGAAATGAATGCCCGTGCGCGCGATTCCGCGCTGACACCCGATCGCTCTGCACCGGAGGTCGGCAGCGATGTCGGGGGCTACAATTATTTCTGGTACAACAGAGGAAGTGATGGCTTTGCTATTGACGGTGAGTACCGAACTTCTATTCTGACCTACCCTGAAAATGGCCGCATGCCTGCGCTTACTCCAGAGGGACAGGCTAAGGCAGACGCAGCACCGAAATATTCCTGGCCAGAAAAAGACGGGGCCTGGTGGTTGGAGACGGGTGATCATCCCTACGATGGCCCTGAAAAGCTATCTTTGCGGGATCGCTGTCTTTTTCACATAGACTCAACGATACCTGTTACACCGCGGGTCTATAATAATCTGAAAACCATCGTGCAGACTGACGACTATCTAATGCTCTATATCGAGTGGATGCACTGGCCTCGAATCATCCGCATCAATGATGAGGAACACCAGCCTGCCGAATTAGCGACATTAGATGGGGATTCAATTGCCTGGTGGGAAGGAGACAGCCTTGTGGTTGAATCAGTTAACTTCCTGTTTCAGCCTCAGCAACCGGCTGACCGTCGTGTCATCGAACGCTTCAGGCCCAACGCCGATGGCGGCTTGGTGTACAGCTTTACGGTGGAAGACGCGGATTATACCGACTCCTATAGCGGTGAAGCGGCCTGGCCGAAAACAGAGCAGATTCCCTATGAGTATGCCTGCCATGAAGGCAACCATGCTATGTCTGGGATACTGGCGGGCGCCCGTTTCCAGGAGGTGGAACAACGTCAGCGGAACGGTTTGTAGAGTAAGTATCCACAACCACCATTAACGCCCGACTCCAATGGCATGCTATTCCATCTTTTCCATCCAGTCAGTAGCCCTAATTGTTGCTGAGATAGTGCATGTTATGAGGTTTTAGCTACTGTTTTTGTAAGTACATTGTGAATCCGTAATAATGGCCGTAAATCAAGCCATGAGAACAACACAGTCATGAAAAATGCTCTACCCATCTACTCCGCTATCCGCCATACCACCGCCGGTGTTTTTCTCCGGGCTGTGCAATCCTCTCTGGCTGTTTTGCTGGTAAGTCTGGTTCTATTGAGTCCGGTCAGTTACGGACAGGGATCCGACAGCTTTACACCGGTTACCGACGCTATGTTGCAGAACCCTTCTCCTGATGACTGGCTGATGTGGCGTCGCACTCTTGACAGCTGGGGCTACAGCCCATTGACTGAAGTTAACCGTGACAATGTGGATCAGCTGCGGATGGTATGGACCCGTGACTTGGCTGTCGGTACCGATGAAATTACGCCGTTGGCCTATGACGGTGTGCTTTATGTTCCGCAGGCCAATGATGTGATCGAGGCCATCGATGCCGTCAGTGGTGACTTGATCTGGGAATATAGACGGGACTTGCCTGAGGATGTGCGCCAATATATCGGGCCGCACGGTTCTAACAATCGTAACTTGTCGATTTACGACAACTTGATCATTGACTCTAGTGCCGAAGGCTTCGTGTATGCACTGGATGCTCAAACCGGCGAAACCGTTTGGGAAACTCAGGTTTCCGATTATAAGGTCAATACCGGCACTCATAGTTCGGGGCCGATTATTGCCGATGGTCGGGTAATTTCCGGTCGCAGTTG
>TARA_B110000858_G_scaffold173367_1_pt1 | contig 15540 bp, 20 predicted proteins | sample TARA_B110000858 | Tara Oceans TARA_B110000858 (sample SAMEA4398247) | marine metagenome | biome: Polar Biome; feature: [SRF] surface water layer (ENVO:00010504); material: water (ENVO:00002006), including particulate matter (ENVO:01000060) such as... | depth 5 m | reverse complement strand
ACGTTCTCTTGGTTCTGATGTGTGTACATAGATTTCTTTTATATTATCACCTAACAGAGTTTTAAAATCTTCTCTTTGATCTATATAAGGTGAAACAAGTGCTACTATTACATCTTTACCTTGATTGTGTAAATAATGAGATATGCGCTGGGCCGTTGCAATATTTTCTACTCTACCTTTAATTGAATAATCTTTGTTGGAGAATAATTCTCTCATACCATCCCCATCTATCATAAAGGGTTGATCCCCTAATGCGTCATATAATGCTTTTGCTAAAACTGTTTTACCATGTGCGGGTTGACCCGTAAACCAATATATCATATTTGATGTCCTGTTAATAGTATATTACTCATTTATTACCTTTATTTTACTAATATATGAAAATTTAATTAATTATCCAACTTGTTATAGAATAAATTAAACTCATTAAATAACTCTTCAGCTGATGAATTGTACAGTTCCTCACCTGATTTATACTTATGTATAAACTTTACATGCTCATGATTATTAGTTAATTTTTTTTGCCACTCCATTGTTAATCTAGATAGCTGACCGTACACTAATTGAGCAAATACAGGCTTGCCACAGTAGAATCCTAAATGTGTTGCTCCTGTTGATCCCCAAATACTGCATGAAGTATTTCGCAATATGCTAACTTGAGCATCTAGTGAGTCACCACCTTCATCCTGAACATATGATTTTATCTTATCTGGATATTTGTCGTATAAATATGTGTCTTCAAATGTATATGAACCTTGTGTAACTATACCGTTAGGTAGTTTACGAGATTTAATACCTGTCATAACAATATTAAAATCTAATTCATTAATAAGTCTTTCGATAAAATATAACCAATTATCAACCTTCCAATTTTCACGCACTGGAAATATTTCGTGTACCGTAGGAGCCATTATAGCTATTGTTTTAGAATTATTAAGAAAGCTACCAATTAAAAAATCAGTAGCTGCTTTTTCTGCAACTGGGTCTGGTTGTAATAGTTTATGATCAGCATGCTTAAATTGATGATCATGTATTACCTGTGTTCTAGTTACACATTCTAAATCTTTCGGCCTTACCTGATATATGTTTTCATACTTTTCTTTATTATCTTTAATAAAGTCTTGTAGAAATTGTTCAGTTAAGGGATGTTCTAATGAATGTTGATTGCCATGCCCTGCTCCACCAGAGTTAGTTGGTGGCATATTATCTATTACCTCTTTAGGAAAGGGTACATATTCATCTATAAAATCGCGATATAATAAAGACCTACCCGGTGATGTTAGGATAGCTGTTTTATAACCAGGATATTCTTTATTAATATAGTAACGTAGTTTAGGAGCCCAATAATTAAGTTCATAAGCAAACTCTCCTATCCATGGACCACAAATTATTAAATTTTCTTTACTCATCTCCGTATCCCCATCTATCAGCCATTTGTTTTAAATTATAAGTTAACTGTGAATCTAAAGATTCTAATATTTCCCATGATACAGACTTCCTACTAGATACATGCTTTCTACTATTAGCATTTTTTGGTACATCTATCTCTTTAGGTAATTTTGTAACACCAGTGCGTTTACAAACTTCATCGAACACTGAATCATCGGATAGCAGTTTTTCAGCTTGAAATGTATATTGTGAATTTGCTTCTGCAACCGAATTGTATAGGAAGTAATACCTTGCACATTGTAGTATTAAGTTATCATGCTTTAAACTAGGATCTACATCTAATGGTGATACATATTCTATTGATGGTCCAGCTGGCATATTCATTCCACGATTAGAGTGATCCCAATACTTCATAGTTGTTAATGATTCTATGTTTTTAAGAGGGTGCCTTACTTGATGTAATATTGTTGTAAAAAAATACTCTTTATATACTTCAGGATATTTAATCATTAGACCTGTTGCATAGTGAGAGCATGTCCCTATATCACCTCTACTCATACCTTCATGTCCTATTCGTAAACCTAACTGCTGTAATACTCGGTGAGTAAATACACTACCTGCTCGACTGCAACCTGTAATTAATATCATAAATATGTTATCCCTTCTACTTTATTATGTTTGATTGGAAATTGACGTTGCGCTTCATATACATCAGAGTAGCGTACAACTAAATGATTAGTACCACATTGGTTACTAATATTTAATTTTGCTCGAGATTTAATGTATAATTGTATTCTAAGGTCTACATGTCTCAAGTCAAAAGCTTTATTAATAAAATTAAATGGAGTTTTATTTAATGGCTTATATGACCAGTAGAAATAGGGAATACTGTTTTGTGTTAATATGTTTGTTATGTTAGTAGTATCACGATTATATGAGTCTTGATCGTGTGTACCGTTTTGTGTACCAAATCTATCAGATAGCAAAAGGCATCCAAACTGATCTGTTGTATGTTTTGCTATTATATCATCACCGAGCTGTCGCTCTTGCATTGTCCAATATATCTCAGGTTGGCTATCACTATATTCATCATCACTAAACTGCCAGAATCTTAAAATTTGATTTAGCAATGGAGTATCTAATTTAGTACTATCGTATACTCTATACTGATCGTGGAATATTTCTCCTTCTACACTATCAATAAACTTATCAACATACGGATTATTATAAAATATATTATAAGCATTTTTATGTGCTTTACCAAATAGGTTGTTGATAAATTTTTCTGATGGTATATATACTTTACAGTCAGGATATTTTTGTTTGAGTAATCTAGGCATTGCAGATATAATTCCCCAGTCTCCTATCCCGTGAGCAGTTCGTAAAATAACAAACTCTTGACCGCTTATATATTCATCAGGTATACGTAATCCTTCAGATTCTTCAAAACCTAATGTTTTTACTTCCTTAATAGCATGTAGGGTGTTATTGAATATTCTTAAAAAAACCATTATTGCTCTACCGTTATAACCTTTACATTTGATGGTACATCCTTAACGTCTGCACACGTATATAAATAGAAGTTTATATCAACAAATACTTCAAACACCTGCTCTATTAAGAATTTTTTCATAATATTTCCATCATGACCAGGAGTAGTTTCCGCTCCAGAAGCATACCCATGCACTCCTTGTTGAAAAAAGTCTAAACCTATTATATGAACTTCTTTTCTAGCTAATGCAGCTCCATATAAAATAGCTCCATTACCACATGATGGAAAGTCCCATTTATATGTTGAGTTATCATTATACCACATATAAGGTTTAAGTTCATCTGGATAATAACTGCAAGGTATTAATCCACTTCTACCTTGTACACTGTATAACCCTCTTCCTACCTCTTTTGTATATGGAGATATAATAGAGGTTACATTGTATTCTGTATAGAAATTATTAGATATCATTCCAGGTATAATATGAGTATAATTCCACCAATTAAACATATGAGTAATAGGTGTATCGTTAAGCGCTTGCTTAACTCCAGGTATATTTAATTCATCAGTAAATTCATTAACTAATATAAAGGTGTCAATATGAGGTAGTTTATCTATAGATTTTAATGATTTACCTCTGCAGCAAATAGCAACTGTCTCCATATTATAGCTCCTCAATTCTTTTAGCTTTATCATCTATTACTAAATCAAAATGCGGCTTCTCATCTCCAACCTTTAGTTCATGAAATTTGCATCCCCAGTCATTAAGTTGATTTAGTGTATGTTCTCTATAATCTATACCAGATGTTGCTCCTCTAGCCGTCCAGTAGATTATCTTCCAACCCTCATCATATAACTTATTAATTTTAGCTATATTTTCTTGGCTTGGTTCACCTAAATCATACCTTCTAGTTTTTGGGTAAAAACATATTGTTTCGTCTATATCTACTAGAGCTATCTTTTGCCCTTGTGAGAATCGTTTTGCTTCAAAAAATTTCATTATTGACTATCTCCTTTCCATACTCTATATGAATCAGTATCTCTATGATGTGTTGATACTTCAAATACTGTACCATCTGTTATAGCTTCTAATTGGTGAGGTTGACCTGGTAATTGTCTGACTGCATCACCTTCTATTAATTTCTTTTCAATAACTTCTGCTGTCTCTGTATCAATCCATCTGTATAAGAATTCACCTTCTTTTACATACCATGTTTCATCTTTTATCATATGATAGTGCATCGAAAACTTACAACCTTTTTTAAATACTAAAAGTTTACCACAGTACATCTCATTGTTTTCAAATACTATTTCATGGCCCCAACCTTTAGGTACATTACATTCCTTACATTCTTTTGCATTAATTATTTCTGGTTTTTTCATTATAATCCCTTTATTAAATACCCACCGTCAACATATATATCTTGTCCTGTTATATATGATGAAGCAGATGATAGTAAAAATATTGCAGCACCAACTAAGTCTTGAGGTTCTCCCCAACGACCAAGAATAGTTTTATCTTCTATTGCTTTTCTATTATTTGCCCAACCTTTCTTCGTCATGTTTGTCCTCATATACCCAGGACCTATATTATTTACTCTAATACCATACTTACCTAAATCCAAAGCTAACGATTTAGATAACTGTTTTAGACCTCCTTTAGATGCAACATACGCTGGATTATCTGGAAATGCTAATTCTGCATTTAAGCTCGTTATATTAACTATAGAGCCACCTGTAGATTTCATAACCTGAGCAACACGTCTAGTTAACTCGTATGGAGCTTTTAAGTTAACTTTGTATGTATTTTCCCAATCACTATCTTTATAATCAAATAAATTATTACCGTAAGTAACACCTGCGCAGTTTACTAACCCATCTATATGTTCTTGGTCTGCTAAACTATCTAAATCCAAAGCATTAGTGATATCACAATCTGGAAGATCTGCTGGGATTACTTTAGCACCTCGTTGTTCTAATTCATATGATATTGCTTTACCAATTCCACCAGATGCTCCTGTAACAATTATAACCTTATCTTTTACTGAAAATAGATCTATCATTTTACCTGCTCTACCACTTCTATTAATATACCGTCACTATCTCTACAAAAAGCAACTTTTGCATTACCATCAGCTGATAATTGAGGTATGTAATTAAACACACAACCAAATTCAGTTAATATGTTATACATACTATCAATATCATCTACTGTTATTGCAATGTGTGAGCACCCGATTCTATTTATTGGATCCGGGGTAACTGATTCTGGGTGAGAAATGTATTGAAGTAGTTCTACCATACCACCTGCTACATCTTTAAGTTTGACTGTCCGTACTTTTACATCTTTAATATCAGATAATCTATCTATAAACGTACCAGATTCTATTTGATCCCAAACTACATTTAGATTAAATATACCTTGATACAACTTTAGAGAAATATCCATATCAACTACTGCTAAACCTACATGTCTTAATTTAACCATTTTTTGTTCCCTTAAATACCAGTTCACCACCGAGCTTGTATTTGTTAATAAGAGTATCATACTCTTGCTCGACTCGTTTATAAAAATTATTTATAGCTTTGTTTTCAACAGTAAATCCGTCAGTAGGTTTAGGTGTAGACATCGCTACCCTTCCTGTTGTTTGAGGTTCATTATTTAAGCACCAATTGACATGGTTAAAGAATGGATACACTTGGAATGTATCAACTGTACCTGTAAACCCATAATGATCACATATATTAATAAGTGATTTATCTGTAAAATAATGTATATGAGCTTTATGATAGTAAAAATCTTTATATGCAGATGCTTTGTAGCAGCTATATAATACATCTCTATGGTTTGGAACTTCTAAAATTAAATTACCACCAACTTTAAGTGAATTAAAACATGATTGTAAAAATACTTCTACTGATACCATATGCTCAAGTACTTCTATAGATGCAACTGTATCATAGTAGTTATCCTCTAGATTAGTATCTTCAATTTTTGAACGATATATCTTAATATTTGGGTGTTTACTTTGAACATAATCAACATCTCTAATATTTGGCTCTATAGCATGGCATTCACTAACATCATTTACTACTTGCGATAGTATACCACCAAAAGATGAGCCTATCTCTAGATACTTTGTATTACCTGTTAAATGTGGTTTAATAAAATCGTATTGCTTTTTATTTATATCCCGGAATAGCTCAAAATGAGTATTTGAATCAGTATGAGCTCCATCGCTTTGAATACTATGTTGATCGCGATAATTCTCAGAATAATAATCACCTGTAATCTCTTCTGGCCAATACTTCATATCTAAAATACCGTGCCCAGTATCTCTGTGAACCCAAAGTATTGCATCACGACCGTCGCGTAAGCGTATATTTTTAACTTTAAACTCATCAGGATTATAGAATCCTAGACCTACCAATTTTAAAAACTTCTTATTCATATTTCTGTATCCCTTCTTCTATAATATCAAACGTTTCATTTATTGCATCTATCGTTATGGTTAAGGGTGGTCCAAGCTTAATAGATTCACGCTTAGTCCACACTGGTAGCACACCATTTAATACACAGTAATCTACTATGCTATTTGTACGAGGTGTTTCATCCATTATAATACCAGTAACCATACCTTTTACATTAATACATTTAACACTAGTATATTTTAATAAGTCATTACTACGCTTCTCAAATACATTTACTCGCTCTGCTAATTCTTTTTGGAAATCTGTATCAGTTAGAAATTCTATATTTGCTAACCCAGCTGCACAGCAGACTGCATTACCAGCATGTGTACTACTTAAATTTGCTGTAGGATCGAGATCAATTATATCACTAGTACTCAGTACTGCTGATAGCGGTAAGCTTGATGTTAAACCTTTACCAAGACAAATTATATCAGGCTTATATTCACCGTAAGTCATATAACCATACAGTGTACCCATTCGGTAAAATCCTGATTGGACTTCATCAATACAAAATAATATATTATGCTTTTTACATAAATTATATAACTTATCTAAATACTCTTTAGGGTACTGCCATGCTCCCCAACCTTGATATGTCTCTAAAAATACAGCTGCTGTATTATCTAAGTCAGGTAAATCATTTATATCCAACTGCTCGTTATCCATTGGAAAGGGTAATCGGTGTATATCACTATCTGTAAAATTACACCAGTTAGTGCTCGTAGAAGTTCCACCTAAAAAGTCAGATCCTAATACTCTACCATGATAATTACCTTGAAACGTTATTATATGTCTCTTGTTATGCTTGTGACCCCATAATTTTATAAGACGATAAGCTGCATCTGTTGCTTCACTTCCAGAGTTAAGTAACACAACTTTATTAAAATGATCTGGAGATACATCAATAAGTTTTTTACAGAAATCTCTCCTAATATCTGTATTGTATTGGTATGCAAATGATAAATCACTATCTACTTGATCTTTAATAGCTTTATTAATATGAGGGTTTGAGTGACCTGCATTTGTGACAAATATACCAGAGGTCATATCTATCCATTTATTACCTTTATCATCAAATATATAAAAATCTTTTGCTTTATGCCACTTTATAGGCATTTCACAAATATTTGATGGTTCGTGATCATGTTTAAATTTACGGTACTCAGTAGTATCTAAACTAAAATTATCTATATATCTATGTTCTGTATTAACCATGTATTGCTTCTAAAATTTTAAAATCTTCTATAGTATCAACTTCATGTGCATAAGGTGTAATAAAAGCTAGCATTCTATCTCCATGCAAATTATCATCTAACATAAAATGTGTAGGTTTTAGTATATCTATATAACCATTCGGTTGAAAAGTTTCTGGTAATGATTGCCTTGGCCAGTTGTAGTAATCGTTGGAACTAAATTCACTATTAAATAACCCTTGCCAGTAATCACCTACTTGTTTAAACGATTTATAGGCTGTTTCTGATGCTTCGTGTGCTGATCTAAGACCAGTACATTCTAATCTGCTGCTAAAGTACTCAATAGCTTTATCTATTACACTCGACTTAATTATAGGTGTTGTAGCCCTTAAGTGAACTATATCATCACTACTATTAAGATGTTTAACTGCATGCCTCATTACATCAATATCAAGTGATAAATCCGTTGCAAGCTCCTGAGGCCTATCTATGACTAAGGCACCATATTCTAGAGCTACCTGTGCTATAGCTGTATCATCAGTTGAAACATATATATTATTAATATATTTTGATTCTTTAGCTGCTATGATCGGGTACGCTAATAACGGAATGCCATTTAACTGCTTAATATTCTTACCTGGAACTCCTTTACTACCTCCCCTTGCAGGAATAATAGCGTTTAGTTGTTGCATATATCATTAACTTTACGTAACTTATTAATGATTGGTAATTCTGATTCATATACCTCTTTTACACCACTACCTACCATTTTTTCAATTGCTCTAATACCGCTTACAATTAAGCTAGCATTTTCGATAGATGCTACTTGATCTGAACCGTACATAGTTCTGTCTTTAGTAATATGGAATTCTATACAATCTGTACCTAAAGCAGCTGCTCCGTAACATGCTGCTAAACCATTATAATGATTAGAGAAGCCTACTGCTAATGAAGGGTATTTATTCTTTAATGTTGTAATATGTGATAGATTAATCTCTTCAGGCTTCGTAGGATACGTGCTAGTGCAAGCTAAAACATACTCAACGTTATCTAAAATTTCTAGTGCTGAATCGATTTCTTCTTGTGTACACATACCTGTTGATAGAATTACCGGCTTACCTGTAGCATTTAGTTTTTCTAGGAATGTTTTATCAGTAGTTAATGCTGATGCTACTTTATGATATTTAACATTACATGTACTTTCAATATCATCCACACTTTGAGTATCCCAGCAAGATACAATAAAATCTAAACCTAAATTAGTTGAGTAATCTTCTAATTCTTTATATTGATCTAAACTAAATTCTAATCCGCTTTTTTGCTCTCTATTAGAGGTTCCCCAAGGAGATACTCTATGAGCATCTAGCTCCTCTTTAGTATAGACAAGATCTATAGTTCTTTTTTGAAATTTAACTGCGTTACAGTCAGCTTTTTTAGCTTGTGTAATTAATTTTTTAGCTAGGGCTAAATCACCGTTGTGATTGATTCCTATTTCTGCAATGATGTAATTGTTCATAACCTTTCCTCTTTTTATTATTATTATAACTATAATATAGTAATTTTTATTCAATAAGACAACTATTTGAACAAGTATCTATATTGTTTCGTAGAATGCGTTTTGCTGCTCCTGTCGACCGATATCTTTAGGATGGTATAACGCAAATTTTTCTTCTGCTGGTAAGTTTGCAAACTTAGTATAACCTTTTAACTGCTCATGTACTGGTTTAATCCAGTATATTTCTTCTCTGTTTTGGTATACCCTCATTTGCCAATCAGGAAAGTTTACCCAACCATGTTCATTTAATTTCCATCCCCACTTAGATACATGTTTATCAGTGATACCTGCTACTGTATTAACTCTTGGGACCCAATACGCTTCAGTATCTGGATTCGTTTCTAAAATATACGGTAATGCTTCAATCAAGTATTCATTTGGAATCTCATCTGCATCAATTGCAAATATCCAATTACCATCACAATTATTGTTTAAATTATTTTTATGTGCTGCAAAGTTTTTATCTAATTTATGCTCGATAAGTCTGTATTCATTAAATGGTTTAGATTCAAATCGCTCACATACACTCCAAACTTCTTTGCTAGCATTTGAATCCATTTGCACAACAACTTGGTCTTCTTTTCTTTTATGTTCAAATAGAAATGTTAATAATTTTTTTAATTCTTTATGCTCATTGCATACTGTAATTGCGTAACTAATTTTCATTATCATTTAACTCCGATGGATCATAAAATTTAATAGAATTAGGAAATGTATAATCTATTAATTGTATTTGTAATATTTTTATTGTTTTGAATGTTCTGTAACTACCTTTACCGTTACCTGATATTAACTGTGATATACTATTTTGATAAAATTGACGTGAACCTCCTTCAACTAATAACTTATCTGCATAAACCATTCTTGCTTCTAAATTACTGTTTGCCATAGTTGCTCCTGTACGGCGAGCTATATCTAATATTGCAACTCTAGGAGCTACATCAAGGTTTATAGCGTGAGTAAAATCTTCTTTATCTTGCGGTCTCCTGTATTTAGGATCGACAATCATAGCAGTATATCGTTTGGTCTCTGGTTTACCTACAGATGTTTTACGGTACATAAATTCAACTACCATTCCAGGTTGTAAGTCATTTACAGTTATTGCATACCGAGAGCCAAAAAATGATATATGTGTTGATAATCTACTCATCTAATTCTACTACCCCTCCAATTTCTTTTAATGCATTCATAAAGTCATCCTTATCAAAATCCTTCTTACCGAGTACATCTAGTATAGTTTTAAAAAACTCACCTTCCTTGTCAGGTAAAGGGTACTTCTCTTTTTCTTCTTCAGTTACATCACGTACTTTCATCACCTCCCAGTGCCAGTCTAAGATAGTTCCCATCGGAAATATCATACCTTGCATAGGTAAGTTAATTACTGAAGGGTACCATATTAAATTACGCAATGCATCATGACGTTTTAAATCAGTTACTAATTTAGGTTGCTGCTTCTCTGCTTGTTGTACGTATTCAGAACCTATCGCTAGTTTTGAATTACTAGTATATCCAGTTTCATAATCTAAATAAGATGTTATACCTGTTCGTTCATCATGAGATTCAAAACAGTAATCTGCATTACCGTTTATAGGGCTTAATATTTTTTGTTCTAATTGTTCCATGTTATACCTTTTTTAATTTTGGTAAGTTAAGTTTACCTGTTGCAGGTGATGTTTTCTTTAATTTTGGTAAATTTAATTGAACATGCTCTGGAGCTGGTGCTATACTAACATACCTTTTTACTATGTTATTAAATACTTCTGTCATTTTCTCTAAACTAAAATTAGTTCTAGATATATATGCTTGCTTGCGAGATCCTGGTATATAGTTTTTATAACTCTTATATACATCTCGCATTATTCGTTTGGCGTTTTGATAGTCTACATAAAACCAGCTACTACCTTTATTTATAACACCGTTCCATACTGCTGTCTTATGTACCTCTTTTAAGGTTCCTGGTAACAGTACTGAGTGTTCGCGATCTAGAAAATCTGTTTGCCCTGACCAGCCTGATGCTATAACAGGTTTACCACTTAAACTTGCTTCAAGTAACGGCCGTCCAAATCCTTCACCTTTAGTAAAACTAATATGCGCTTTAACTTTGGGATGATTATATAACCCATTTATTTCTTCGGGAGATAGATCACCATGCAATACATATATGCTAGGTAAGTTACTACCCATTCCTATCTTAATCTCAGCTATCTTGCGGAGGATAATATCTCTATCAATAATAGAGAATGTAGCTGAACTAGTCTTTAGTATAAGTGCTGGAGCGTTCTTTTTACCTTTAAATGATTCAATAAATGTTTTTACTAACATACCAGTATCTTTTCTATCATGACCTATCTTACCATCTAGCCAATGACCTACATATAAGAAACAAAATTGCTCTTTTATTTGCTTAAGTTGTTCATTCACTGATTCGTTTGGAGTGGAGAGTTGCTTAAATATGTTTGTATCAGCTCCTTCGAATAAAACTTCAATAGGTTTTTCTAGTTTTAGTGAACCTAACTTCTCACCAGTCTTAGTATTCAACTTATCAAATACTGTGTTTGCAAATACGTTTTTAGCGTGATTTGATGGAACAATTATAAGATCCATTCTATTACATCCCTCTATCCATGATGCATCACATATAGTAGTTTCAATACCAGCTGTAATACCAATATTATATTTACCGACAGGATTCCATTCGCTAGGTATAGAGCAGTTTATATAAACATCTGGTTGTTTTTTAAGTTCGACTGTATTAAGTATCATACTAGTTAGTAGATTATTAATAGGTGTATTTTTTGTTAGTTCAGTTTCTGGGCATGTACCCCATGTTGTTGCTGCTATCTTGATTTCAAATAAATCCATATCGATTAATGATTTTAATAAATCTCGTGTATGGTCTCCATAACCTGATCTTGAACGTACAGGTCCTTGAAATAATAAAAATGGTTTGTTATTCATAACTTTTTTCCCTATGCTTTATATAATGTAAATGATCTTCGTTTTTTCCAGTTTTTAAAAGTTCCTTCGATACCCTTAATAAAATTATTTGCCATCGATTTAGACGACAGCATACTATCTGTACTCATCGCATACTCTCTACCTAACAATCCTTTTCTCTTTCGATCTTCAGGACTAGTGTTATACCAAGTACCAATAGCTTTAGCTACATCATCGTACCTCGCTCTATCATCAAAAATATACGGTGTTTCTGGAGAACCTTGTATACTTCTATTAGATGGCCATACTGGTGTTACCCATTCACCCCATGTAAGATCAGGATTGTCTTTCCATATCCTATCATCATGAAGTGAACCTATTTTAACATAATCTTCACCAGTTAAAAATCTATCTTTAAATTTAAACCCACAGTGATCTTGCAACCCACCTGTAATATTATTAAGTATAGGTGTCCCACACATCATAGATTCTGCTCCTGATAATCCAAAGCCTTCATTAGATGCAATATTAATTGTTAGATCTGCAATATTATACATAAACGACATTTCTTGAGTAGTAATATGATTTTGCGAGAAACTAACATTATACTTCGGGCAAAGCATATTTTTTACTGCACCAAGGTCTGTACCGTTTGGATCGACAATAGGTGTGTGCATTAATAGAAGACATTTATCCGCTTGCTCTTTAGTTAATGTATTGCAAAATTCATTCCAAGCTAAAATAATATCACTTGTTTGCTTACGTCTAATATTTCTATTATTATAATATAATACAAAATCATACTTTCTATCACCTAACATATGTTTTTTGAAATTATTAAAATGCTGTATTAGGTGGTGATTCTCTTCAATAGGTGCAAAAATATCAGAGTGTATACCATGCGGTACATAACTAATCTGCCAAGGCTCTGTCTTTCCTTCTTCAGCTGGACGTTTATACTCTCTTACATTAGAAACTATTCCATAGGTCTGTTTTGATATACAAGCCAACCAGTCACATGATTCGTAAAAAGCTGAATTCCAATATGGATTAGGTAAATCATCCCAGATAGTATAATACATAATTGGTATATGTTGGCGTATTTCATGTTCCATCTGATACAGCCATCCCCAAAATCTTGGATCTGTAAAGTGTATTATTGCGTCGGGTTTCTCCTGTTGCATCAAATGTCTTATAATACTTTGATCTCCATAACCACTAACAGGGTATATTTTAACTGATGCATCACTTATACCGGTTTCTTTTTGAGCATCTAAAGAAATATCTATAATTTTACCAGCATCAGGATGCTTAATTGCTCCACCTACCTGGATCCAGTCATAAGTACCACAAGTACCTAGTACAAATTCTCTCGACATTGTACCGATTCCTGAATGCATTCTCATGTCATCAGATAGTAATAAAATTTTCTTTTTCTTAGGCTTGTTTGTATCAATTTTTCGTAACTTTGGTATTGCCATATCGTAACCTCTTTCCTTTAATTTATAATAAATAGGGGATAACACCCTTATACACTGTTTTTTATGTAATTATTATAATGTTTTTATAAACTTTATTTATTGCATTTAATAAATTATTAATTATTCTATCTCCATCAGTACCAAACACAACAAATTTATCACATTGCTTTATATAAATATTCTGCTGTATAAAATAATTACGAATACTAAATGGTTTATTGAAGTAAGCGTCAGGTAATTGTGAGTATAAACTCCTTGTTGTATGAGCTGCTGGTACCTCAACGTAATTTAACCCAAATTCTAGAGCATACTTTTTTACGTATTTATCAGCGCCATCTTTATTACCTCTACTAATAATATCGATACCTAACTGCCCTTTGCATTTGAATAAAAATTCTTTTATTTTACGCTTGTCCTCATACTTGTTACTACCTGTCACTCCAATTCTCAATTTAATCTCCAAATAACATTTGTATTTGAGACTCATCGTTTATAACTGCAGTTGATGTTGTAACCCAACCTAACTGCTCAGCAATAGATGATTGAATTTCTTCATTACTATCTACAATTTTTTGATACTCTGCAGGATCAATACATACTTGAATTAAATCCATTCGCTTATCATGCTTATCATGAAAAAATGTTATAATTCTACTATTAGTACTATCCCATGGTGTTTTTAACCATGCATTTAATTCTAATACATTTTCTCTTGGTATCCATATATTAATCTTCATACTATCTCTCCTTGCCATTCTTTTAACGGCTTTTCAATATTTAATACATCACTATACTCATTATAGTTGCATGTTATTTCTGTACCTGGCTTTATGTTTTCTATTGCTTCAAAATATATAGTATTGTCATACTGCTCAGGTCTTGCAGTTGGTGTATTACTATGATTATGCATTAACCCTAGTATAGTAATATCACCTGCAATATATTTACCATTAACCTCACCCATTAACTCGTAAGCGGGTCCTATTATACAATTCTTTTTTATAATTTCAGAAGCAAATACTCCTTGACCTTCAATATTACTATCCTTAACTTCAAACATTACTTTAACCTCTGTTTAGATGGACATAAGTCAGGTTGCTTTTTAAACTCACAATACGTACAATGCTTATTATTTTTACCTGCTATTGCAAGATGTTTAGTCTCCATATTATACGCGCCTTCAGCTGTAAATGAGTTATTAACAAATTCGTTCAAAGAACGAGTTAACTTATTCCTAGTAGGTTTACCGGATGCAGGTACAAACGATTGAATTCGCTTGATAGGGTAAGGTGAGTTCTCTGGAAGCTTCCTCCGTACAATAAAGTACTCAATATCTATCATTTCAGGATCAACATTAAATTGTTCTGCATAAAATTGCTTGTATAACACCATTTGAGCTATCTTAGTTTTATCAGCTTTCTGGTATTTATTCCACCCCATTGTACTAGTTTTAATATCATATATCTTATACCTACCAGTATTAGTATCTTGCATCACTATATCAATAAACCCATTAAATAGAATATTTTTATTGATCTCTAACGGAATACTTAACTTAGTCTCAATACCAATAAGCTTAGTATGCTTTTTGCTAAAGTATCCACTACGTTTCTTTAGAAAATATTCTAGTATAGCTACACCATCGTGAAAGAACTCTCTCATATCAGTTTTATTGGTAAAGCTAGGATCTTGACCCATCGCCATAGCTTTACGATACTCCTTAGCCATTGCACCCTTAAGTATTTCACCTAACTTTAACTCGTCAGCCTCCTTTATGGAGCCTTCGTACATAACAGTTAGATACCCTTGAAGAGTTTCATGAAATGCAGACCCGAATAAGGTATGAATTGATTGTGAGAATTTACGTAAGTTATCAACATAATTTAACTTCCACCTACGTGGGCATTGAGCATACATTGAATATTGAGAGTAAGAAATAGACTTCTGTCTACCTTTCTTTTTAACCGGAGTTAAATCGTCTATAGTTTTAGGTTTAATCATATATAAAGATACGAAAAA
>TARA_B110000858_G_scaffold198523_1_pt1 | contig 15559 bp, 17 predicted proteins | sample TARA_B110000858 | Tara Oceans TARA_B110000858 (sample SAMEA4398247) | marine metagenome | biome: Polar Biome; feature: [SRF] surface water layer (ENVO:00010504); material: water (ENVO:00002006), including particulate matter (ENVO:01000060) such as... | depth 5 m | reverse complement strand
AGTAATGAAAAAGTAAAAAAATTAGGTTGGTCAATAACAGTTGATTTTATGGATGGTCTTCAAAAACTTATTTAGATTAAACATAAAGAGATTGACTCGTGCAAACAGATTTCAATATCATATCTCCAATCTGCGACAGAGTAAATTGAATATCAGTTAGTCCATTTGTTTCACATACCTTCTCCAATTCTTTTGCAATAGCATTAATTTTCAACATTGCTTTGACAAACTCACCAATAAAGATTCCTTTTTTCTTTTGCAAATCCAGGAGGAAGAATTCACATTCTGCATCTGTAGTAAGCTCACTCCATTTAATAGCTTCGTCTGCCAAATCAAAATGAATATCATAATTCTCTCCGCTAAAAATTTCTCTTTTACACTCTTCATTATAGTAATGGTCAAGCCGCTCCTTAGCCATTTCTATCATCTGCAAAGTTCTCACTGCCGACTTGCATGTGGGCACCACATTTTTTACATCATCTGCCACATTCACATTTGTAAAACAAGCGAAGAATCCAATCAATTCAGTTGTATCACACATATTAAATTTCTCCAACATATCAGTCATCATAAGTGGATGCACTTCTTTAATATTACGTGCCACCTGTGCTCGAAAATCGCTAAAATGATTAGCCTCCAAAATATCACGAACACAGTCTACCTGGTAAGCCACATAGTTCTCTGCATTGCTCGCATTCTCTTTTAATGATTCAAGCTTCTTTGACAAATCCTTTACATCACTGATATAGTGCAATTCGTCCTTAGCATTACGACTATCTTCGTAAAGTGCAGCTAGTTCACGTTCCTTGGATCGCCGCTGCTTATTACGAAACATGGACATTGTATCTTCCAGATCAAGAATCTTCAGCAAAATTTCCTTTGGTGTTCGCATAAAATTTTCCATATAATCCTCCTTTTTCCGCAACTCTTCTTCTGTTTCTTCGATATCCTTATTAATATACTTCAGGTGTGCAGTTACCTCATCTTGAATCGCACTTTTCTTGACGAATGCTAATGGATCGTCAGAGATCAAAACCATCGAATAGGAAATTTTGAGCTTCGATACGATCTTCTGTGGCACATTTCCAAGCATTTCTTTATACTCAACTACAGTTGGCATATCAAATAGATTGGTGAGATGAATGACATGACCTACTGTATCATAGCCCCGGCGGCCCGCTCTACCTGCTTGCTGTGTGTATTCATGTGGTAGAAGATACCTATGTCCATGGCCATCAAATTTTTTCAAAGACGTAAAAAGCACCGTCTTAGTTGGCATATTCAAACCCACCGCAAAGGTTTCAGTGGCAAATAGGAACTGAACATATCCCTTATCAAAGAGAATTTCAATCATTTCTCGAAAAACAGGAAGCAATCCCGAATGATGAATACCAATCCCTTTTTCAAGAAGCCTAACAATAGCTCGATATTCAGTCAGAGCCATATATTCTTTTGCATTGGGAAACTTGGATAGAATTGCACGACATTCCTTTTCAACCTTGTTCATCATAAGAGAAGGAATAAGAGAATGCGTGAGCTCTTTTGCGAAACGTTCTACATTCTTACGGGAATACACGAAACAAATTGCAGGAAGCATCTCGTTTTCTTTCAAATGTCCTACCACTTGATTAAGAACATGTTGTCGCTTAATATGATGATTCGTTTTTAGATGATAATGCACGTCCGAGAATCGCTTATACTGATAATCATCGAAACCTTCCTTTTCAGTATAAAGCTGAACTAGCTTGTTTGAATACTTATTCATAAGATGTCCCATTTCCTTATCTTTAACATTAAAAGCACTGTCGATGGCTGTAAGCCACATATAATGAGTAAGGGGCACAGCACGTAGTGAAGTATCGCATAGGACAACCTTTTTATCGCTTTCAGGATGAATATTTTCCACCCAAGAAGCAAACTTTTCGGGCGTGGCAATAGTTGCTGACAACATGACAAGTTGGACGTGTTCGGGTAGCAACATGAAGCACTCTTCCCAAACGGTTCCGCGATCAGCATCATTAATATAATGCACCTCATCGAAAATAACGCAAGCTAGTTCACTGTGAATGTCAATATTGAATTCCAATTTACTCTCAGGATATTTGAGATTATGCAAGTGATTACACAAGATTTCTGTAGTCATAATAAGAACATCTGCTTCGGGATTATCTTTGATGTCACCAGTTAGGATACCGAAACTTACATTTGGGAACTTCTTTTGAAATTCAAAATATTTCTGATTTGAAAGAGCCTTAATAGGCGAGGTATAAATCACTTTTTTTCCTTTTCCAGTAAAATAATGAATTGCAAATTCAGCAGGAACCGTTTTTCCTGATCCGGTCGGTGCAGTCACCAAACAGTGGCCGCCTTTTTCGGTTGATTCATTTGCCCGTTTCTGCCAATCAGAAAGTTCAAATGGGAAGAAGTCTGTCATATCGAGAGGGAATTACTAATTCTCTTTCCAAAAAATATATTTCAATTATATATGATATTCAAAGAAGAATATGTTGTCAATGAAAAAATATATGAAACTACGTTTTCCGTTATCTATAAAAGTATATCTAAAAAAAATAGTCAGGAAAACACTATAAAACTAGAAAAAACGCCTAAATCATCAGATTATCTACTCAATGAAACCAAAATTCGCAAACTTTTAGAATGTCACGAAGGAATATTACCTATCATTGATTACGGCATCTATAAATCTAGACGATTCATCATTTATCCATTTATAAATGGCACACTCTTCAGAAAAAAACTAAATACCGCTGCACTATTTTCATGTGCCTTTCAATTGATAGAAACACTTAGTTATATTCACTCTCAAGGAATTCTGCACTGTGATATATCAGCTACAAATATTCTACATGATACCACAGAAAACAAGTTTTATCTTTCAGATTTTGGACAATCAAAACATTATAGTTTTATTTTAAACGATACCACAACCTCTCCTAGATATGGGTGTCCTTTATTTTGTAGCGAAAACGTTCATAATGGACATGAATATACGTTTAGAGATGATATGATTTCATTGGGTTACTTACTTTTTTATTGTATAGAGGGAAAGCTCCCTTGGTGTGGATTAAATAAAAAAAGAGAGATCATTGAACAAAAAGAAAAGTTTAGGAAAAAATTCTGGAATCTGAATATTCCGAAAGAATTAAAAATATATTTAAACTATTCTTTTCATTTAGAAATTAATAGTAGACCCGAGCATAACCCTTTAAAGAAACTCTTTAAAGGTAAACAAAAACAAATTGAAATACAAACTTAAAGACTGCACGCGTTACTAGTGTATATTATGGGAGATTCGGAACGTGTTACAGCCCGCGTGAAGTGGTTTAACAACAAGAATGGATATGGTTTTGCTTCTACTCTAGGAGAGTCGCCGCGTGATGTATTTGTTCATCACAGTTCACTCAAGGTGGACAAGGAGCAGTATCGCTATCTTGTCCAGGGTGAGTATGTTGATCTGGACGTGAGTGCAATCACAGAGGAGGGTTCCAAGCACAAGTGGCAGTCCGCGAACGTGACCGGAGTGCATGGAGGCCCTCTTATGTGTGAGACTCGTCAGGATATGCGTGATAGTTCTCGTGCCCACCGTGAGGTTACTGCTTCAGGTGGTGATGAAGCTGGTGCAGATGCCCAGTAATTAAAGTAAACTTACTAATTTCGTAGTATAAATAAAGATATTTTTCTTTATACTATGTAGGATGGATTTCAGCGAAGATTTTTCAGATATTTTGGAGAACCTAGGACAATTAAGAAAAAATATTACAGTGATTCAGAATCAAATAAAAAACTTAGAAGGTCGGGTGAGGAAGGAGCAGGATAAGCAAAAAAAAACGAAGCAGCAGCGAAAGAAAACCAACTCTGGATTTGCAAAGCCAACAAAGATATCAGATCAGTTGTGCGAATTTTTGGGTATTGATACAGGAACCGAATTAGCTCGCACTGAAGTTACCAAGTATTTACATGAATATATAAAGAAGAATTCTTTGCAAGTTGAGTCCAATAAAACTTTAATAGTTCCGGATAGTAATTTAAAAAACTTATTGGAGCTCGAGGATGATGTTAGCAAAGAGATTCATTTTTTCAGTTTGCAAAAATATATGAATAAGCATTTCGTATAAGCTTTTAGAAAAAGCTTAACCAAAAGTAAGCTTTTAAGCTTTTAGATAACATTTATTAATAATTTAATAAATATTATTATCGTTTCTTTTAAACATTTAAAATCGTTCAAGATAAAAATATTACTTTAGTTAATTCCAAAATTTCAAAAATTTTTATTATATAATTATATATATACAAAATGCATGTAGTAATAAGTGATAAATATAATTTAATGGTTTTTTATAGTGGAAAGTGTGGTTGCACAACAATAAAAAAGATAATGGAAGCATTAGATAAAGATATATATTTTTGCTGTGGTTATAGTGAATTAAAAATTTATAATAAATCTCACAATTTAGATATATATAAAAAAATTGCTATTATAAGATCTCCCTATGATAAATTTCTAAGTGCATTTTTTCATAGATTAATAAAAGTTTCACAAAAAGTATATGAAAAATACATATTAACTCTCCCTTTAGAACAACAGACATTTAATGGATTTTTAGAAAATCTAAATAAATTTGAAAATATCTATGAAAAAACAACAAATACAGATAATATTTATAATGAAGTACATATAATACCACAATTATCACAAGTTTACTATTATTTTAAAGATCAAAATTGGAGTTTTGATACTATATATGATATCAAAAATATTAATGAATTTATAAAATTTATTAATAATCAATATAGTTTGTATTTAGATGAATCTACTCATTTAAACCCTGGGACGAGTAACTCCTTGAAAAATAATAACTCCATTGTCATCGCTACAAAGAGCAAGAAAATATTAAATAAAAACCATAATAACTATAACAATATTCATTATAAATTATTGACAAGATTTATGTACAAAAATTTTAAATTATCAGAACAAAATAAAATTATTATTAGAAATTTATATGAAAATGATTTTATTCAATTTAAAGAATGGGGCTTTAATTATTAATTTCTTTATATATTAAAAAAATCATTACAAGTGGAATCAAATAAAACTTTAATAGTTCCAGACAATAATTTAAAAACTTATTGGAAACTTGAAGATAATGTTTACAAAGGGATTAATTTATTTTTAGCTTAACCAAAAGTAAGCTTTTAGAAAAAGTTTATAAAGGTATTCGAATGATAATAATACACAGATGTTACTATCATTTATAACAGGATTAATGGTATCGCATTATCCAACTGTTTTAGTTCATGGTATAGGAGGTGACTCATCGGACCTGAATGATCTTAATTTTGCGTTAAGTAATCAAGGAATCGATACGTATTCTCTCCAAATTGGTAACGGAAAACTAGATAGTGTAATCTGGAATATGAATAAGCAATGTGCGGTTTTAAATTCATCAATAGCCAATTTAAATTTAACCGAAGAGAGAATAAATATTATAGGAATCAGTCAAGGGGGGTTACTGGCTAGATGTTATGTAGAAAAATATTCCCATCTTAATAAGCATGTAAATAGTCTTATTACTTACGGAAGTCCCCATATGGGAGTTTATTCAAAAGTAATGAAAATACCTTGGCTCGAATACTGGAAAGACCCATTTGCATATGATAAGTATTTGGAAACCAATGACTTTCTTGTATACATAAATAATGAAAAGGACCATGATGATATGCAGCGCTACAAATCCAACCTTCTCTCTCTTAACCATTTTTTAATTGTGTGGTCGGATATCGATAAAATAATTTCTCCACTTCAAAGCTCCAGATTTGAATTCTATAATATTTCTTTAGCGAGAGAGAAAGAAATTCTTGAAATCGTTCCCCTTAATAAAACTGAAGAATACATACATGATCGGTTAGGTCTGAATAGCTTAAATAACGCAAACAAACTAACACTTTTAAATTATCCATGCATGCACGAAGAATTCAAGCACCCGAATTGTTTCACTCAAATATTTCCAGAACATTCACTTCCTCTTATAGATATAACAATTGGTTTATTGTAGCTCCTTAAAAATTGATTTATATATATCTCTCTTTAGAATAATTAATATAGATAGAATGGTGCCCAAAGTCACGTTTTATATCGACGCTAGCTATTTCATCTTCTACCGATTCTATGCCCTTGTGCAATGGTGGAAAGTTGCAAAGAAAGATGAACCCCTTGAAGTGCCAATTGAGAACGCAGAATTCGTTGAAAAGTTCCGCAGCACTTTTGTAGATAAACTCAAAGAGATTCCTAAAAAATGTGGTGTTAACCCTAGGAAGACTGAAGTCACCATGTTTGCTGCGCGTGACTGCCCAAGAAGTGATATTTGGCGTAAAGAAATATTTCCTGAATACAAAGCTACTCGTAATTATGATGGGTTCCTTGGTGGCCCATTTTTCGCAATGGCTTATTCCGACGACTTATTCGCACAAGCAGGTATAAAAAAGACCTTCATGCATCCTCATCTGGAAGCGGATGATTGTATTGCTATCTCCATTAAGGAGCAATTGAAGAAGGATCCCTCGGCTGAAATTTATATTATTGCAAGCGATCATGACTACCTCCAACTAATTTCATCAAACGTTCACATTATTAATCTTAAATATAAGCACCTTGCAGAAAGCAAGACCGGGTCCCGAGACTCAAAAGAGAATCTATTTATTAAAACAGTAATGGGTGATATTTCAGATAATATTCCGGCAATTTTTCCAAAATGTGGTTATGTTACCGCTAAGAAGTGTTTTGAAAATTCTGACTTCTTTGAGAAAAAGAAAAAAAGCGACAGTGAAAAAATATTTGAAAGAAATGACCGAATTATTAATTTTGATAATATTCCCCAAAACCTAATTAATGAATTTCTTCAGTAATTTTGTATACATCTGATCCATCAATCGCCGTTTTTTCATAGTGTGCAATAACCCGTGGGTTTTCTACATTTTTATTGATATCGTCTGGATGATAAACAGTTCCAGAATCATTAATCCAATACATAATACCATTAATATCTTCCAACCAAACTTCGATTTGCTTCTTTACAACCTGTTCTCCTGTTTCGTTAGTTTTACCATCCTTTGCAGGCACTGTAATTACTCCATGTGGACATGCCTTAGAATGAGTGCCACAAAAATCGCATCCCGGCTTCTTCCTTCGACTACACTGTTCGCCATTTGCAGCTTTAGCAATACACTTTTCATGAAATGGTATAACATTCTTAACTCTTCGTCGCTTTGTATAATCTTCCTGACTGAGCTGGGGGAAGGAATACTCGCTAACAAATTGAGCAATATCATTGCAGTTTTCTCCTTTGTGCAGCTTTCCCAACAAGACTTGTTTAAAGTTAGAGAAATTACGCTCTACAGCAGCTGTAAGTTTACCATGATCAACGTTCATAATGACTTAGATGGTTTTCAAATGAAATTAATTAGATAATCAATTTTATTCAAAAATATTTATCATTTTACTTGGTAAAACAAAATACAACAAAAGTAACCCTGCTCCAAAAAACATGTAGAACCCGTATTCTTGAAACCCAATATTAAAGAACGATGCCATAGCATTAAAAATGTAAAATCCTAAGACACATAAAAATAAGGCAAGTGCAAATTGAAGCAACTTATTCATTTTATTTTTTATATATACTTATATTAATAAATTAATTATGCCTGTTCAATTGAATTTTGCAAGCATTATGAGATATATTATTTCAGGTTCCCCTATCTTTATAGCATGCTTCTTATTATTAGGCTCTATTCTTAATCAAGATGTAAAAGGAATAGTCTATATAGGGTTTGTTTTAATCGTGGCCGTCTTATCCGTTGGTTTTAAACAACTTTTTAAGAGTCCTCCACCAGCCGGTTATAACCCCGATGTCTGTCAGGTCTTTAACTTACCTCCTATGATTACACAGTATTCTAACCCAGACTTTAATAGTCTTTTTTTGGCTTTTACTACAACCTACCTTGTTTTACCAATGATTTATGGGGCTGCACCTCTTAATGCACTCCTTATTGTTATTTTAGGAATGTTTATGATTGGAAATGGTTTTACAAGAACAATTACGGGGTGCAATTTTATAAGCGACATATTGATTGGAAACTTGCTTGGTATAGGATTAGGAATTGGATTCTTCTTCGCGCTTTGGGCTAAGAAGGAAAACCGTCACTTACTCTTTACAGACAGTGTTGCAAGTAATCGCGTTTCGTGTAGTAGGCCTTCTAAACAGACCTTTAAATGTGCTGTTTACAAAAATGGTCAACTCATCAAAAATTTATGAGAGTTTTCTTTGAAATAAGTATTTATCTCTTTTTTTAGTGTCAATAAACGATTTTTAGCCATAAAGTCATTACGCTGAATACCGTTTCCGTATACAAATCGAGCATTCCATGAATCCATAAGTAATGAAAAGTTTACCTTATTATATTTTTCCATTATTGTAAATGGCTCATATTGTTTTTTCCCACGAATATTGACAGAGTTATGAAAATGATAAATATAATTGACAAAGTCATTTTTATTTTGAATATTTGCTAGTGGAACCCTGTTTATATATGATACAGCATGTTCTCTACATGATGGACAAGGTAAATTTCCGCAAATATCCTCAACTATTTTAATTAGTTTATTTCTTTCACTGGCAAAATATTCTTCCTTAATTTGCTGCGACGCCCAATGTAAAAGTATCCATGTAAAAGTTCCCCATAATAAATGCACATGTTCTGGCATGCGTTTTCTCTCCCTTATTAAATACATATAAAGATAAAATTATGTCGTTTTAAAATGAATTACATTATACCGGAAGGGTTTAATTTTTATGAGGAACTGAATAAAAATTTGAAAGCGCAATCGTCTTCTCAGCGTCATGTAAAAGAAGTGTGTTTAATTACGGGTGATGAATTAAATGAAACATCTATTACTTTAGAATGTAATCACTCATTCAATTATATTCCTCTTTTTAATGACTTATTTTGTTATAAATATGATAAACCTCAGGGATATTATTCTTATTCAGATAATCTAAATTTAAAGGATCATCAAATCCGATGTCCTTATTGCAGACAGGTTCAGGAGAAAATATTACCATACCACCCGGATATAGAAAGCAAGCGAGTCAAAGGAATTAATCATCCGCCTGCTCTTTGCATGGGGAAAAACACCTGCACACATGTTTTTAAAAGCGGTAAAAATAAGGGAAGGCAATGTGGAAAAAAATGTTATCGTGAAATGTGCAATCAACATTTTAAGGTTGATGTTAAAATAGAAGATGTTGTTATGAATCGTGAACAACTGAATAAGTTTACTCTTGTAGAATTGCGTCGTTTAGCCAAATCTAAAGGGGCTAAAAAGTATTCTAAATTAAAAAAAAATGATTTAATAAATATGTTACTATCTATATAATGGATACCAATACCAAAGAGCAGCTTGTTAGTTATGTAAAGGAATGGGTTTCTATAGATGAAGAAATGAAAGGGTTGCAAAAAATCATGAGAGAAAAACGTCAAAAGAAGAAGGAGCTAAATGATCTTCTTATAAACGTCATGAAACAAAATGAAATCGAATGTTTCGATACGAAGAACGGTAAACTATTGTATTCGGTCAACAAATCAAAAAAAACAATTTCAAAAAAGATGTTGTTTGAAACATTGCAGAAGTATTACGCAAATGACGAAGACAAAGCAAACGAATTAGCTGCCTTTATTTTGGAAAGTCGAGATGAGACAGTGAAAGAGACGATTAAACGTAAAGAAATTAATAAAGAATAGAATAGAATAGAATAAAATATAAGTTTAATATAATAACTATGAAATTAGAACCTGAAGAGTGTAAAAACCGTTTTGAGTTACTCGAAAAAATAGAAAAAGATAAACATGGAGGAAGAACTTCATATTTAATTGCAGGAACAAAAGGAGAAAAATCCGGTTATCTTCATAAAGAAATGAACGAATGTGGAAAATTTGAATCAAAAGCAACCAAAATACCAAGAGGATTTAAGAGAGTGACACAAAAAAGAAAGGATAAATATGTGGAAGATTGGTCATGTAAGGAGTGTAAAACCAAGAAGACAAAAAAACATAAAGGTGCTTTGTCCTGGGAAAAATGGTATGCAAAATCAAGAAAGTATTGGTTGACCATAAAAGATTTAGAATTCATTTCAAAGGGCTCTAACATGCACGTTCTCGCTATACATCCTAATGTATTGGATGGCCCACAAACCTATTACAAAGAAGAGGTTGCCTATAGACCAGAACTGTTTTTTAAAAGTGAAAAAGATACGTTACATAAAAAAGGGCCATTAGATTTTAAGTCTAAAAATATCCATGCTGATTCGTGGGGGCTAGATGTGGAATTGAAAAAAAACAAATGGTCCCCATTATCTAAGGAAGGGATGGTTAGAGTAGGTAAGAAGGATATGCATTGGAGTAAACTTAATAAAAATATACCGATTGGATATCAAGGACCCCTAATTCTTTGGTCAAATTTAAAGAAATTACCTAAGATATATTATAAATAATTAAAGAAATATTAAGTAAACTGGTTATAATGGAAAATTTTAAAACTCAAAAAGAAGCAGTTGTCTTCAATATGTCATTCGAAAAACCAACTGGTTATAAAAATATAAACGCTACTGGTGTAAAAAAATAGATTATTCTTTGTATAAAGAAACTCATATAAATATTTATACAAAGACCAATTTCATCACTTCTTCCACTTTACTCACTTTGTGGAATTTAATACCTTCCAAAATTTCTTTGCGTTTTTCATATTTCACAAGAAATTTCTGGAAGTCTTCTTCGTTTTCTTCTGGGTAGATAAATTCTTTCACGCCAGCTTCAATACCACCAATAATTTTAAGATCTAACCCACCGATTGCTGTAACCTTTCTTTGTAAGTTCATCTCTCCAGTAATTGCAATCGTATTTTTAATCTTTTTCTTGGTGAGTAAACTGTAAAGCATCATTGTAATTGCCGTCCCAGCTGAAGGACCATCCTTGTTTGTGGCTCCATCGGGACAGTGAATATGGATACCCTGCAACTTTGTTTCTTCCATTTTAATTCTGAGCTTTTCTTGCTGAGCCTTTGTCAATAAGTTCCATGCAACCGTTTTGGAAACGTTCATACTCTCTTTCATGACGTCACCTTGCATGCCAGTCAATTTAAGGTCAAGGAAATTAGAAGCATAAATGTAAGAGGATTCAATCGAAAGTATTCCTCCCATACCTAACGTATTGGCCCATAATCCATTAATTAATCCTGCGGCAGGTTCTTTATGAATCAGCTGCGGACGACTCTTAAAGCGATCTTTAAGGTAAACATTTTCGATATTTTCTTGGGTCAACACAATAGGTAAACTTTCCATTTCAAAAGAATTCTCTAAAAGCTCCAAGTTAATCTGAGAGAAAATCTCAAATAGGATTTCCTTTAATTTGCGGACTCCAGATTCATTTGTGTAACGGTTAATGACAAATCGAATTGTTTCGTCTTCAATTTCAATTTGATTTTCTAATCCTAGTTTGCTTGAAATTTCTTTAAGAAGGTGTTTCTTAGTGATTTCAATCTTATCAATAATAGTAAGTCTATCAAACTTCACACGATGGATACGATCTAATAAAATCCGGTCAATAATACTCACATCATTATACGAGAAAATAAAAAGCACCTTAGAAACATCAATGTCGATACCATTAAAATACTTATCTTGGAAACGATCGTTCTGCGAAGCATCGATCAAGTGTGTCAAAATTCCAATGAGTTCCTTGCCATTTTCAGTTTTGCTTATCTTATCCAATTCATCAATAAAAATGATCGGATTCATACAATTACTTTCCATGAGAATATCTACAATTTTTCCCCAAGTAGACCCTACATATGTATAATTATGACCTTCGAAGGTGCTTCCGTTGGAAGACCCCCCAATAGCTATAAATGAAAATGGTCTACCCTTTCCATCATCATTAAGTAAGCATTTTGCAATACCATTTTTAGCTAAGGATGTTTTACCCACACCAGGAGGACCTTCAAATCCAAAACAATACCCGCTGTTTTCTCCAGTAATCCACTGACCAACGATTCTTTTAATCTGTTGTTTGGCTTTATCATGACCGTATACCGAACGATCAAGTGTTTCGTCAATGTATCCCATGTAATTCTTTACCTTATCAATATTTTTTTGAATACGTGTAATCGTTGATACGACTAATTGATTGTTTTTAGAATTTGGACAGAGTGCGTTATAAGAATGGGTAAACATATTCCATCCTGAATTATTTTCGAATATTTTAGATAAGCAGGTATCTACATCATTTTTAATAGTTTCTACAGTTTTACCTGTATGCGTAATCTTGAGATTATTCATGCCACTTTTCTTTAAAAACTGATTTATACTATTGACATTTTTGATTAATTTTGTTTTTTTACAATCGCCAATTATTTTTTTATCACAATCAAAGTAATATTTTGACAGGTTGTTTTTATTATCTACTAAAGTTTTGAATTTATTTTTCAACTGAATATAGGTCTCTATTGATGTAAGTCCATAATCTTTCACTTCTTCGGGCAAGACATCCATTACTTTATTATAATCATGAATCGTTTCATTAATTATATCCATTATTTCTTCCTTGGCGTATTGACCAAAGGGTATACGAAGAAGTCCTTCGAGATACTGACGTGCTTTAGATCCAGTATCGTCACTCTTAGACTTTATTTCCTTTAATTTTATCATAGCTTTTTCTTTAACACTATCATTAACTTTCAGTAAACAGATCTGTTGCTCCAATGGTATATTATTGGAAAAATTATATAATTCCTCAGTATAGGCCAATGTATTACTCATCGCTTCTTTGAAATATTTCTTGTAGACTATAGGTAAACTATCATAAAGAAGTGTTTGTTCTTTTGAATCAATCATATTATTAGAGTCTGTTGTTAATAAGTCATATAATAGGTAGGCTATATACTGAAAATCGGGTTCACTGCTGAATAATAAGAGTTGAATAATAGTATTCCGTTTGTCAATAATACTTCCTCTGCTAAATTGCTTTACAATAGACATGAGTGATTTAGTCTTGAGCACTTTCATAGAACTAATATTACTGTATAAGGTGGATCGCAATTCAACAGCGGTATAAATAAGAAGATCTTTAATAGAAAGCGACATTAAATAACGTTGCACCAAATTATCATCAACATCATTATCTAACTCACAAATAGCATGTAACTTACTGTTTAAATAAGAATTTTCAAAGCAATTTAACGAAATTTCATGAATGATTCCCGATACGATCAAAGTGCGTTTTTGACTATGATTATGAATCACTACTTTTAATCCAGAACATTCCATCTTGAAATTATCACATTGTCTAAGTGGATAGCATTGAAAGTTTTTAGAGTTCTTGGCAATAGCAAAGTCCTCTAATAAACCACATTGTTCATCCAGTGTATCAGGAATATTACTCCAAAGGATCGACTTGTAACTTACAGGTTGAAATAACTTCAGTAATATATTAACTAAGTCAACGTCTTCTTCGGGAATATTTGATGGAATATAATTTTTGTCAATACATATGTGAATAAAATCTTCTAAATTAGAGCAGCCATATTTCTTAAAAAGCGACGAAATATCATTTGTAACATTTTGCAACAAAGATAATTGCTCATTATAATTAGATTTCTTAATATCATGGCTTATGTTATGAATACTTTTAAATAAAAGTTCTTGACAATCATTAAAAATGGTGAGCCCCGAAGAAGATATAATATCTAACAGTTTTTGTTGATTCACTGAAATTGATTGTCTATGTAAAATCTCAGTAAATGACTGTTTTTTTTTTAAAATGAAATCTCGGATCTCATTTATTTTTTTTTTTGAAATATTGGTGGAACTACCTTCCATATTTTATATATATAGATAAAAATAATAAGTAGATCTCCTCTATCTATCTATATATTAATTAACCATATATTATGGGTATCCCCGCATATTTTTCACACCTAATTAAAGAGAATAGATCAGTGTTAAAATCCATTTCTGAAAACTCAGAATTGAAACCAACTCATTTGTTTTTAGACAGTAATTCAATTATTTATGATGTTATTCGGTCTCAAACTTACACCCCCGATGATATTGATACTTTCGAAAAAAGTTGTATCCACGAAATATGTAAGCAAATTAAATACTATATTACTTTAGTAAAACCATCAAAGCTTACCTATGTTGCTTTTGATGGAGTTGCTCCAGTTGCAAAATTAAAGCAACAGCAATCCAGACGTTATAAGAATGACTTTCTTAAGCGTAAGTTTACTAAGAAGGATCCCGAATGGAATACCTCGGCGATTACACCGGGCACTAAATTCATGTCTGATCTTTCAAGGGAGGTAACAAAATATTTCTCAAATAAATCAAATGTTATTGTTACAGCTAGCAACAAATTTGGGGAAGGCGAACATAAAATATTTAATTATATCCGACAACCTGGAAATATATCAAATTCAGATACAGTATTTATCTATGGGTTAGACGCAGACTTAATTATGTTATCATTATCTCATCTTTCTTATTGTCCTAATACCTATTTATTTAGGGAAACGCCACATTTTATTCGTTCTATAGATAAGTCGTTAAATCCCAATCAACTTTACGTGGTGGATATTCCTATGTTTGCAAGTAAAATCAAAAAGGAAATGAATACAGTTCCACAAGAAAACGCAATATGCGATTACGTTTTCATGTCCTTTATGTTAGGTAATGACTTCATTTCCCACATGCCAGCTCTGAATATTAGGACAAATGGAATTGATCGTCTATTTGATGCTTATACAGCCACCATAGCAGGAAATACTTCACTTACACATGGAGGTAAAATAAAATGGGATAACTTTAAAAAGTTTATAGCTTTCTTAGCAAAAAATGAATGGCATTATATTTCACATGAATATCAAGTGCGCGAAAAGGCCGAAAAGCGGGTTTTAAGATATTTACATAGCAAAGATGATGAAGAAAAGTGGGATGTGAAGCCTCAAATTGATAGAAGTGTTGAACACTACATTAATCCGAAAGATGATGGATGGCAGTGGCGATATTATAAAATACTAACCGATGTTGATATTCAACATTTTTCACCTCGAAAGATTTGTATTAACTATTTAGAATCACTTGAATGGACACTAGCATACTATACGTCTGGGTGTAAAAACCTACAATGGTCATATCATTATATGTATCCACCCCTATTAGAACATTTGGTTCAATATATTCCAGCATTTCATACAAATTTCGTCGAAAACAATCATCATCAGATCACTTCAGATGTGCAGTTAGCATTTGTTTTGCCCGAAAGCAGCTCTTATCTATTGACACCAAAAATGCGTGCTAAAATGAGCGGTTACTATTCAAAAACAAAAAATCTTGAATCGGAATGGGCATACTGCAAGTATTTTTGGGAAGCCCATCTGAAACTTCCTCCACTTTATGTTCATAATTTAGAATAAATAAAAAAATCGTAT
>TARA_B110000858_G_scaffold9542_1_pt1 | contig 15584 bp, 13 predicted proteins | sample TARA_B110000858 | Tara Oceans TARA_B110000858 (sample SAMEA4398247) | marine metagenome | biome: Polar Biome; feature: [SRF] surface water layer (ENVO:00010504); material: water (ENVO:00002006), including particulate matter (ENVO:01000060) such as... | depth 5 m | reverse complement strand
GCGTCAGAGGCGGCTTTAGCGTCAGAGGCGGCTTTAGCGTCAGCAGCTAATTTAGAAGCAGCAGCTAATTTAGAAGCAGCAGCGACTTTGGTGGCTTTTGCGTCAGCAGCAGCAGCCTTGGCATCAGATACGACTTTCGCGTCAGCAGCAGCCTTGGCATCAGCGGCAGCTTTTCCACTACCATCATCGCGCGCAGCGACCGTGGCGGCAGCCAATGCAGCGGCTTGAGCTCGACCCATCGCAGATTTAGGAGGATAATTTTTCGGCATATATATATATGTAGATATATTCTTTAATAATTAAACTTATTAATTAAACTTATTAATTAAACTTATTAATTAAATAATATCATATTAAATAATATTAGTATTATAATACTATATGAGACAAACAATTCTAACCGATTTTTACCACACTACGCCATCTAAAACGATAACTTGGTCAGTTTATATTGGAGATATATTATCAAGTATCAAACATTATGTACTACCAAGTTTTAAAACATCTAATCATGCTAATTTAATTCAGACTGAAATGTATGATTATTATCACCATTGTTGAACAATTTTATGATATAATAGCAGAAAAGTCATTTTTACCACTAAATAAAACACTATTATTATCTATAAGTTTTTTCCAGAGTGTATTCTCTGAATAAATTAACGCGAACATATTTGCTTTATTTATTCCCCAACTACCCCGCGCTGTTTCGCCTAATAATTGGACTTTAGACCACCCAGCGACCCCCCATATAATCTTTATTAAATTACAATTGGCACCTATCCATAATATTTCACGTTTATTTAATAATTGCAATTTTCCAAATAAAACACAATCCTGTTTATCATTTATTAGACATTTAAGATTATCGCTATATATGTCTTTTACATGCGGGCATTTACATGATATTAAAATATGTGGTGTATTTGGATTACATGGTCCCCCTATATAATGTTCTATTTCATCGACATAATTCATGAATAGTTTGGAATATGGAACCCATGTGAAATATTGAAGTGGGTATTTATTTAGTTCTAATTTTCGTACTAAATTGATACCAATTATATGTTCTTCCTCGCGATCAGTCTTTATAACATCCGTTATAATAAACGCACTATACGTCCAATGTTTTAAATTATGAACAAGCTCAAGATCCGATTCATTTTTTGAAATAATATTAGTATTGGTTATGGAGCTTGATTCTGATGATATTAACCAACATCCTGGTATAATCATATTTGCTATTTCTTTTCCGGTAAATTGTAACATTAAATTTTCTCTTGAAAATTCACGTACATTAAACACACAATTACATACGTTACATATGGTTTCTATATGAGTTTGATATTTTGGATGCGTTGATTGTGCCAATATACTACTATATTGCCATTTGGCTAAACAAGACCTATGTACATATTTATTCGTTCCAGAGCATTTACATGGAGTTATTAAGGGTTCGTCATTATTATTAAAACAATACCTACATTCTATCTTGAAATTTTCCACAGATGATACTGGCTGTATTGGTTTATTACTATACAATTCCGCAAACACATCATGCGTATTATTATATTCTAATGAATGTAGCGCATATTGCTGTCGGTTATATGGCGAGTCCTTAATTGACCCAATCGTTCCATCAGAAAAGTCGTCGTCCAACATATAACTATATAAACCCTTTAAAATCGTTTCAACTCCCCAACTAGGATTCCAACTTTCTGGATGATAATCACTCATGGATAAACATAAACGCGTATTTACTTCAAAGCGACCGTTAGGAGTAAACATTTTAATTTGTGGAGGTTTCATTGGATAGTCCTTTGTGAATAGTAACTCTCCCCAATAAACACCGCCCGAATAATCGCCTATATCTGCTGTTATAATAAAATTCCATTGTAGTATATTGGTCTCTAACGGTTCTGTATATATTTTTTCTATCGGCGATTTTAATATATTATTATATTCCTTTAATAGTCTGGAATTCATTACAATATTTTAAGTATATAAAATATTATAGCATTTTAAGCATATAAATAATAGAATATTTTAAGCATATAAAATATTATAACGAATTAACATATATTTAAAGACTATTTTGAATATATGTTCATATGAGTACCGAAAACAAGTCTGAGGAAACCTTCGCATTTAGTGCTGATATTAACCAATTATTGTCGTTAATTATTAATACCTTTTATAGTAATAAAGATGTATTTTTAAGAGAGTTGATATCAAATGCATCTGACGCACTTGATAAAATTCGTTACGCGTCTTTAACTGACTCGTCTAAACTAACAACTAATTCGGATTTACATATTAAAATTACTGCCGATAAGACTAATAATAAATTAATAATTGAAGACTCTGGTATAGGTATGTCTAAAGACGATTTGGTAAATAATTTGGGCACCATAGCCAAAAGTGGTACGAAGGCATTTATGGAATCTTTACAAGCTGGAGCCGACGTAAGTATGATCGGTCAATTCGGTGTAGGATTTTATTCCGCATATTTAGTAGCAGATGAAGTAACTGTAGTATCTCGACAAGCTGGCGACGAAGACGCACACCAGTGGCAATCATCGGCCGGGGGGTCGTTCGCTATAAGTAAATATGAGGGCGACGACCTGGTACGAGGAACTCGACTAATTTTAAAAATTAAAGACGATATGTTAGACTATCTGGCTACTAATAAATTAAAGGAACTAATTAAATTACATTCGGAGTTTATTAGCTTCCCTATTAAACTATTAGTAGAAAAAACGGAGGAAAAACAGGTCACTGACGACGACGACAGTGACGACGAAGCTGATGATGAGGAGGGCGATGCTTCTACTAAAGTAGACGACGTATCCGAAGAGGGCGATTCTGCCAAAAAGCCTAAAAAAACAAAAACAGTCACCGAAGTAACCAGTGACTGGGAACAGCTTAATAATCAACAACCAATCTGGACTAGAAAAAGTGCCGACGTAACACACGAAGAGTATGTGTCTTTTTACAAAAGCATCAGTAATGATTGGGAAGATCACGCAGCTGTGTCTCATTTTGCCGTAGAAGGGCAATTGGAATTCAAATCTGTATTATTTTTACCGAAACGTGCTCCACATGATATGTTTCAGTCGGCCGACAATAAACATAAAAATAATATGAAACTATATGTCCGCCGCGTGTTTATTAAAGACAACTGTGAAGATTTAATACCCGACTATCTATCATTTGTGCATGGAATTGTAGATAGCGATGATGTACCATTGAATATTTCCAGAGAAATGCTACAACAAAATAAAATAATGAAAGTGATTAAAAAAAATCTTACCAAAAAATGCATAGAAATGTTCCAAAATTTGTCAGAAGATGTGGATAAATACAAAACCTTTTACGAGGCATTTTCTAAAAATATTAAATTAGGCGTACATAGCGATTCGGTCAATCGCGCTAAACTTGCTAAATTGCTTAGATACAACACCACTACTCACGAGAATGACGTAACTGGATTAGCCGATTATGTAGAGCGGATGGGTGAAAATCAGAAAGATATCTACTATATTACTGGTGAGAGCACTGCTAACGTTAGGTCGTCCCCATTCCTCGAGCGTATGCGATCCAAAAATATCGAAGTTCTATATTTAACGGAACCTATAGATGAATACGTCATTCAACAATTAAAAGAATACGATGGTAAGAAACTGGTTTCTGTAACCGGAGACCTTCAACTAGACGAAACAGATGAGGATAAAGTCGCCTACGAAGAAGCTGTTAAAAATACCGCCGACTTATGTGTTCACATCAAAACTATTCTAAATGATAAAGTTGAAAAGGTTATTGCCAGTAACCGGGTTACTCGTAGTCCGTGTGTATTAGTTACTGGTCAATATGGAATGTCTGCCAACATGGAGAGAATACTTAAAGCACAAGCTTTGGGAAATTCTTCTCAAATGGCTATGATGAGTAATAAGAGAATCTTGGAAATAAATCCAACCCATTCTATTATACTATCTATTAATAAACAACTAAAAGATGATGCTAATAAGTCTGCTGTAGACGGACTTATTTGGTTACTATATGATACAGCTACATTAAGTTCGGGTTTTTCTTTAGATAATCCTACCAGTTTATCGGAAAGGATACATACGTTAATTAAATTGGGATTAAATATTGAAGACCCAGAGGACCCCCAAGAAGTCATTGATATTTCGGACGAAGCTGTTGAAAAGTCGGTCGAAGGGGGTGTTAAGGAAGCTGTTGAAGCTGTTGAAGCTGTTGAAGTTGATCCAGTAGAAGGTTGCCCCAATACCAGTAATGATCACCATAAATGCACTACATATTGTCAAAAAACTTATGGCTCTGCTGTCGAAGAGGATACCAGTGCTGACATGGAAGAAGTTGATTAATTATATAAGCTGTATAATGCTTTTATGGCAAAAGGTGTAAATATTCTATTGTCTGGTAGTTTATTTTGTAAATATTCTTTATAACTTTCGCCGACATACCATGAACTTCCAAGCAAATATGCTTTACTAAATTTACTAATTTCCAATTTGTAATGTTCGTCGGCCTTATCCAAAGTATATAAACTCGGCTTGATATTATATTTGTTAGCTAACATAGTATATATATCAAGCGGATTCATATATATATTTTAATATATTTATTAAAATATTTATACAATTGTAGTATTATAAAATCATTTATACAATTGAAGTAGTTGAATCTACAAATAATACCATATCATACTGCTGTGATAATTTAGACTCCCCGTAATGGGAGTCTAATTCTGTTTCAGGTATATATTTTATTCCTATCATCCGTTGAAGTAAAGTGCTGTTAAAAAGTTCGCTTAAATTATCTGATAATAGTCTATTTACTAAATAACATTTGCGCTTAACATTCCCATACGGTGAATATGCCGTGTATCCCACATTGTTTTCGTCATATAGTTGTATAACTTTGTTATTATCCACCGTATATTTAATAGCTTTGAATATAGTCCCACACGATACATTCCTATACAGTTCACCAGTGATAAATTTATTATCACTGGTAGTATCCACATCAGTATCACCATCAGTATTACCAGTAACCACTGTATTCTGACGAAATTGTCTTAAATCAATTACAAACGCTGATACGGATAACTTCAAAATGGTTTTATGAAATAAATATTCGTATGAATACATATTACTACTTTGCAATTGTTGTCTTATGGCATAATTACAATCCCCTGTTCCAGCAGTTACATATCCGTTATCCGTATACATTCCTATGCTTATTGTGTTATCAAACATTTCCTTTACCATTTGTCCAACATTCCACGTATTATTATGGGTAAAAGACTCTCCTCCCCCACTGGTCGCATTTGAATTACCTATATGACTATTATGTGCCCACACTATTATTTTAGGAGTTACATTATTATACAATTGATAAAATCTATTACGAATGCGCATAATTGTCATGAGCATATGTTGGTCTCGTGTATTCCAGGAGGCATTTGATCCGGCCGGTTCTTCTAACATTTTTCTAAAATATTCTTCACTATTCACTAATATTTCTAACGACTGTTCGCAATATATAACATCTAGTTTATCACTAATATTATTTAGGGGATTATTTAAAAACGCATCGGCGTGGTCCCATTGATACGATGACAAGAAATCCTGTAGATTATGTACAATATTATTTACGTGGGGCTTAATAGAGCCATATACAGCGCTATTTGCGTATTCGCGTTCACTTGAAAAATTATTTAACCCCGATAGCGTGTTTTTAGCAGTCTCGTAAAATCCACTATTCGTTTTTTGTAAATAGTTTATCACAAATTTGGTGGAATCTAAAAATTGCTGACAATCAATTCCAAAAATATACACAGGGTCGTCTATATTATGCTCATTATATTTTTTTAACCACTCAATCAGTTCGTATATCACCTCATTTTTCCACATCCATTCTGGAAATTTTTTAATATTTTCAAACGCCTCTTTAGCAGATATATCTTGTGAATTACCATGGATATACTCGTTTACACGAATAATATCGGGCCATTCTGCTTCTAATAATATGACTTTGTAGTTTTTATATTGTATCATATGTTTAGTGATATCTGCTCGAATATTATAAAACTCTTTCGTCCCATGAGTGTTTTCACCTAATAATAATAAGTCGGTCATATCTGGGATATGGTCCGTTATATTACAAACGGCTTTATAACCTATCACATTTTCACATAGTTTATTAACAACAGTGTTAATATTAGACGATTCTATGTCAGTAATATTCATATGCTGTACTATGAGGTATATTCTTTTATATTCTTTTAATAAGACACAACCACTTTATTTATATATATATATATCAATGGTATATAATATATTACTGCTATATTATAATGTAACATCTATATACTGGTATGCCGTCGACATTTATACCCAGTTATCAAAATATGAGAACTGCTCTATTAGTTTAAAACATATGCGATTTGTATCCAGGGATACTTTGTTAGAATACGCCGCCATTATCCCAATTGATGTAACCTCGCAGATATTTTATAATTCATTAAAAATATCACCTTTTTATACTACAACTCCAAATATGTACAGTCTATTAAATAATAAATCAGATTGTTACCATATAACTAAAAACTATAAACATATACAGCACATACCCACACTCGATGTATTTACAAAAGCACTTATAAAAGGATTTATAAAAAGCCATCCGTCTGATAAATATATTATTAAACATAATACCGGCTATGCCTCATTTTTCCAGATCATTGTTACTAAATCTAAACTAACACATATCAATCTTAAATCACTACAGGGTCATATAATCCAACCGTATTATACCAATTATAAAGTCTATTCATTGGATGTAGTCGCACATAGTGGCAAAATATACGGCGAAATATTTAAAAAGACACTTGGTCGCAATGGTATTAACTATATAGATTTTATAATATCTTCAATTGACACTACAATTATAAAAGACGGCCCATTGTATAGGCCCATTAAGGCATTTTCTAAATCATTATTGAGTGATATAAATTATTCTGGCATATGTGAGTTAGAATTCATAGTAACCAATGATAATATGATTTATTTTTTGGAAATAAATACTCGCATATCAGGACATATTGGTCAAATAAATAAATATGGCCAAAACGCCTATTTCAATAATATTATTATACCACATCTATCATTCTATAATATAGCTTTACCGCCTCAAATAATGTTATCTAATAACTATACCGGTTCCAGTTTAAGACACCTGCTGCCCCGAATATATGCTATTAATCCGGCCCTTTTCATATCAATCGCTATAATTTATTATTATATTTCATTTATAGTAATTAAAAAACTGTATAATTTATACAGCAGTAAAAGGTAATGGAAATTAATTTATAGGTGATAAATATATTATACGTGTATTATATATATGTGTAGACCCAATAAAAGAGCTATCTTGGCCAATCAGATAAGCCAATTAACACATGCAAATGATATCCTAACACGTGAAATAGAAGAATTGAATCAATATAAATCTAATACAGACTTATCGTTGAACGATCTTCAGGTAAAATTACAGACGTGTCATATTGCCGCCAACGACCAAGCATCTGTGAATAATACTCTATCTGACAAAGTAACTGAACTACAAACCGATATAGAGGACAAGCATGACCTGGTTGAACAATTAACTAAGAAATTTACAGAATGTGCCAGTATTAATCAGACACTTATTGACGACTTGAAGAATGAAGCTGTTCAACTCATTCATAAAAATACCGCACTAAATAATAATATTTTACATTTAAAAACACTGTTACCAAGTAATGTAATATTATATTATTTTGTTGGGAGCCAATATACGCCTGGCAAAAATTCATTATTATTAGATTTAAAAAAACATTTTAAAAACACATTCGATTCTATAAATATTCAGTATGACGCATCCATGTATACAACCCTTCAAAGTATCAAAGTGGGCAAAGAAGTCCATAAAATACGCGCATCTAAAAAAACATTAATTGCTGCTTTTGGTAACATACTACGCGATTTAAATAACGGGAAAAAAATTGTAATGATTGGTGATAATTATGGCGGGGCTGTTATTAATAGATTAATAGATAAACTATTATTAAATACAAACAAACTAGATAATATAGAATTTCTGTCTAATATGTTCTGTTTTACATTTGGTTCATTTTATATTCCCACCCGAGATGATATTCCTAAAAAACTAAAGACATATATTAATAGTAGGAATATTCAGAATTTTATATATAATAGCGATTGTTCTACTAACTATCATGTTGGTAAAATTCCTAATAATATTTCATTAACTACATGGACACCAAACGTCTCTAATTTATCGAAATGGAGTGTTTCCACAAAAACTGACCCCCTTGAAATTCATTATGCATATGACACTATAGATATAGTTTCCAAAGAGTTGGAATCGTTGGGACTAATGCTTAATTAGAATATAGAATTTTTATATATTTAAAAAATAATATATACACATTCTATTAACAATGTATACACATTCTATTAACAATGTATATCCCATGCGTTTAGCAGATTTTAACAGTATCAGTATGCTAATCCGCCACACAGCATCCAGCAATTACCGCGGTTATTAATAGTCCCAGAGCTGCCTGGGCTATATACCGATAACTGAAATCGTTCCAGTCCCATCCATATGGAATAGCGTTATCTTGAATATCACAATATACTATTACATACATTTTACCCAGATAATGTAGCAAGGTTGTCGCTATAGGTATCCTTATAAATAACCACATACATTCACCGACATCTTTTAACCATTCTTTGTGTCTACTAATCCAGCCCGATTCTACCCAATCACAATTATATACGCGCCTAGGTAGTGGCCGAGGTGTCTCTACGACTACGTTGCGCGTATTATCCGTCGGATTTATAATTGGAATAATAATTGTCGTGAATGCACCTCTGCATAATGGACACGACTGTGTATTACTAGAACTATGTTGACGCAGACCATCTACGCATTCTTGGCAAAAACTGTGTCCACACGCAATCTGGCGCGGTCGCCGCAATACGTCTAAACAAATGGCACATTCATCGCGAATGGATGTATCATTTGGTGGTTTAGTAATAGGAATTAGGTCCATTTTTTAAAAAAAACATTGTAAAAGAGCCTTCAAATTTTAATTATATTAGTTATCAGTTTCATCACTATCATAGAAACACGCGTCGTCGTCTTCCGCATCAGATGGATATCCGTCCGCATATTCCGCATAATCCTCGTCGTATGATGTGATATCTACATACGTTTGAGCATTATCATCCGTATCACCGGACGACAAGTCCTTGGCAGAATACACATTATCGAGCGGGTGCGCGCGCCTCTCAATATAGTCGTCTACTTCAACACTAATGCGGCTTAGTAGTCTGGCGGTGCGGTTAATGGGGATCATTTTGATAGTTGGCAAAGAGAGTTTTTACGCTTCATACAAAATTATAAAAACATCAAATTTTTTTGTAAATTATAGATACTTGGTCGGATTATTTATTATCATTTGTGATTGTTTCTATATTATGAGTAGCACTATTCAATATCATCAACTCAGTATCTTTATTTATTCGCCGGATAGTATTCCTATCGTTATCTTCGTAATGACTCGTAAATTCATCTACCTGTTTATTAGATCCTTCTGAATAATGGTTATTAATTATAGTATAGGCTTTATTTGTCATTGTAGTAATAGTACGCTGTTTATCATGGAACACCCATTTGGAACCGTCCCAAATCTTGGCAATATTCTCCTTTCGGTTTGGTATTCTAATATTTTGATTTTCCACATGTTCTGGATTAAAATGTAACATTTGTAACAATTTGGGTATACTGCTAATTGCCCCTTGGTCTAATATATTTTTAACAGCAGACGCGTTTATGTATTCAGTACTTTCGTTCCCAAATGCGTTTAACACTATGTTATACGTATAATTTGTAGTATTATGATTATGATTATGTACTTCACTGCCAACCTTATCCAATATTATCTCCATCTGATGTTTTAATTGTTCTATCGCCGCATCACGCTCTTCCAATTTCTCTTCGAGTCGGCTACATTTATTTACCAACCCTTGTTTAGAAGAACAGTTCTTTTCATGACGATATTTGCTCTGTCTATGTTGAAATATCTTCTGACAATACGCACACTGGTATTGTTCATACTCTTGATCAGTTATATTATACCCATTAGTTTGATTAAAATAACCTCCATTAGTATACTTAACTGTAGACTCTCGTAATGTTGTTGTGCGTAACTTAGTCGGACTATATTTAGTAGATGAGCGAGAATGAATTGCTGGTGAAGCTGAGTAATTATTATAATATTTTACTGGTGTTTTGACATCATATGAACCATGTGGTGTATTATTAGGACTATTGGTGTAATTATCACGTGGGTCAAAATGTATATCAGATGAGGTCGCGTCGTGAAAATTCACATTACTACAGATATTTTCATGTTCTCCTGTAATATTATTAATAGGGCTGTTATTACAGCTTCTTTCTGGAGCAATATTAATATTTTCATCAATGCTTACATTTGGTTGCGATGTAAATTTTTTGGAAGCATTGAAATCCTGCACAATTGGTGAAGACCCGTTTTTTTGTGGCGTGACAGAACCCCTAGTTTCAGCAGGTATTTTTGTTACGAAATCAATGCTTACACAATTTGTATTTTTCACTTTTTGAGTCATTTTTGGATTCTGCACCATTTGTGAGGAAGTGGTATTTTCGTAATACGAATGTATGGGAGTTTGGGGAGGTTTTTTTGTTACAACGCCAATGCTTACATTTGGTTGCGTTTTTTCGTTGCCCGCAGCATGTTTTTTAAGCAGGTTTAATGCGACGTCCGTTTTTACGCAATCGGTAAACATACTAGTTTCACCTGGTTTTTTTGTTACAAAATCAATGCTTACATTTTTATGATTTTTCGACGAATCTATATTATTACATTTATAAGCAGTATCAGATGTGTAATATTCATTGGGGTTAGCAGGTATAGGTGAGGGATTCGTGTAATTATTAATGATATTTTGACCATTGTTGTTTTGGCGATTTTGTAATATTTTAGGCGATTTTGTAATATTGTCGAGTCTGTGATATTTCAAGCTATTTATGTCCGCAAGTAATGTTACGACGGGTATATCTTCAAGGACAACTGAACATGCTTTTACCCTTGTTAGGTGTTTTCGAACGTAACTCTTGTTGTTGGTAGTATAACCACACCGGCGACATTTATACACCACCATTGTATATTACTTATATTATTTCTTTAGATATAAAATTTTATTTTACTAAATAAATGCTCCTAAAATGTAACTAAATTATTATTATGAATTTACGCCCAAGTGCCTATTTAAAATGTTACGAAAATTATGATATTCTGCATGTAGAAATGTTACTTTGTAACAATGTTACTTTGTAACATTTTCCGGGGGGGGGGCAATTTTTTTTTTTACCAAACTATTTATGATTTTCATTTTCCAAATTATTTTTTGAACTTATATTTTCAGTTTATATTTTATGAATAGTTATATTAGCAAGTATTTTATATTAAGGAGTATATGTAGTATATTTCACGGAAGTATTTTTACATTAGCTGCTAAATGGTCCATCGGTTAATAATATGGTATTAAGGGATATAAATGGGATATGTTAGTATTAAGCTGGTAATTACTGCTAATATATACAAATATTACGAAGAACCTATACACAAATACTGGTAGAGTAATATCAATCTATGCCAATATAACCTATTAACAATACATCTGTGCCGAGCCGCATAAACTAAACATCATAGACGCGTGCACATATAATGTAGGATTGTGGTATAAACGAATAACATGAGTATTTTTACAATTAAGTTATATCGGGTCGGGGCGATTAATATTCCTATATTTATAGTGGTTATATTTAATAAGTAAGCCGAAATGATGATGGTATATAGTTAGAAAGTAGATATAGTATCAATTACATTAACAATCCACCGGTGCTACTACAGATACTGTTAGTTAAATATTATATAAATTCATATTATATTTAACAATATGAATAGATATGTATCGATACTACTATTTAGTAATGCTGGGAGAAGTCTAAATTTCCCTGGTTTGCGAAAGTTTCAACGACAGTTTCCGTCACAACGTCTTCGGTCACGGGAACTTCTTTGAGTAATTCTTTTCGCACCGCCGCTTTTAGGGCCGCGGCCGCGTGTTCTGAATTTACAGATCTTCTATGTGCAAATACAACAACTATAGTAAGAACAAACGCGTATACCCAAGGACCATATAATTGTAAAACAGGAATGCTTTTAAAAAGTTCGCTAAAAGCGTTGTTCCATGCTAATGCTATTACTAAAGTAAGCACGGCGGCTGACAAGAATTTCTGCTCCATATCTAATCGTGTATTTTGTACGGTCATTATATATTATATAGCATATATAAAAATGTAACCTATAATAGAATAATAGATGTGATATAGTTACAACTATAATAGTATATACATCTTTAAACTATAATGCCCAAATACTCCTGTAATACAGCTGGTATACTCATGGCATACTCCTGTCATACTATGATATAGTCATTATATAGTCATTATATAGTCTAACTATAATATGTATGTCACATAAATTTGATAATTTATAAAATAATATAATGACATTAAAAAACATGTCTACCGGTATTGTAACTGATACGAATGATACATCCACAGCAATTCAACACGAACCAGTCGTAATGACGACCGATGCTATTGTTACGAATGTAGTGGACACCAATACGTCTACTGATATTATAATCCCCTTTAGTAAGGGCCACGAGCACGCGATTAAGCAGGAAGTAGAAGATTTACAGAAACGGTTTTCGGAAGTAATTGCTGCTAAATATAACATTGACATTGACCAGGTTAGGGACTGTATTCCTACTAATATTACATTTGCGGAGACGACACCTGTCTCCAATAAAACTCCTAAAGCTAAGCAATCAACCAAGAAATATGATTTAGACAATTGGAGAGACGTGGCCAATATTGACGATTTGAAGCAATTTAAGGCGGCACAATTAAAGGATATTATTAGTTCGGATGGGTCTAATAAGCCTTCTGGTAGTAAAACCGTTTTAATCAATAAGGTGTGGGGGATACTTCATCCGAATGAGATTGTAAAAAGTCCTCCTAAGAAGAAGCGTGGTCGTCCGTCAGGATCATCTAATAGCAAATCTAATAGCACTATTGTAAATGATACAGACGACGACGATCTGACCACCGATATAATGGAGACGTTGTTACAGGGGGCAACTACTGTGACTATGGCAGATGGTAATAATGTGGAAGTTATTGTAACAAAGGGGTGGGTATTTGTCATGTCGGACGATGAAGACCCGGAATATGAGTGGGCAGGGACTCTTAACCCGGACGGGAATAGCTATACGACATGCGACCCCCCTCCCGAGATTACTAAACTATATGAATAATATGCCCACACATTGTTAAAAATTTGATATTGCTGATTTTTTTATTCCAATATGAATTAATACTATCTGGTAACGGATATACTACACATGGCACGTATTATACCAAGAAAAGTGTTTAAAACTATTAATTACATGAAACATACCAGGTATCCTCTCAAAAAACACCAGATTGCTGGCCTGAAATGGTTTTTAAAAAGAGAGATAGAGACCCCCTTAAAAGGTGGGTTATTGTGCGATGACGCGGGTATGGGGAAAACAATTCAAATGGCCGCACTAATGTATGCCAATGTAGTTGACACCACATTGATAGTTGTCCCAGTAGCAGTAATACATCAATGGAGAGATGTAATGGGTTGTATTTTCGGTAGCTCAAACATCTATACCCATTATTCCCCAAATAGGATTAAACATTGGGATGATTTAAAAGCGGCCAGACTAGGCAATACCAGTAAATTAATAGTATTGACAACATATGGGATAGTTGTTAACAGTTCTCCTAAGAATGATAATTTACTATTTGAACATTGCTGGGACCGGGTTATCCTAGATGAGGGGCAAATTATTAGAAATTCCAAAACAAGGCTTTTTAAAAAGGCCGTATTATTGAAACGGACACATTCGTGGATATTATCAGGAACACCTATACAAAATTCTGCCAGAGACATTAAAAATCTTTTTAAGTTTATTACAAATCACCACCTTTCGGAATCTGTGCCGAAACTTATTTCGAGGTATCTTTTAAGAAGAACCAAAGATGTTATGACAGGAACCACTTCAGAGCTACTGAATTATAGCCTTATAAATTATAAAGTGCCTTTTCGGAGTAGAACCGAACAAGAAATGTATAACATGATTCACCGAGATACCCTCAATGAATATAACAACGCAACACCATCGGACGCATATGGTATAGAGTTACTAGAGAAACTACTTCGTCTCCGGCAGGCTACTCTACATATTAATATTTCTCTTCGCGTATTCCGACATAAATTTAATTTAACCAATGTGTCGTATATCACACACCAATCCAGTAAATTAAGCAAGATGGGCGAAGTGATTGACGGTGTGACTGGACTATCTCTTATATTCTGCCAGTATCATTCGGAAATGACAGAGGTTGGGTTGGAACTACAAAACCGGGGTATTACATATGAATCATATGATGGCACAATGAACCATATTCAACGGCGCAATGTATTAAATAAGTTTGTAGAACACTCAGTTAGTGGTCCCAGTGGTCCAAGTGGTCCAAGTGGTCCCAGTGGTCCCAGTGGTCCCAGTGATCCTTCTACCCCGTCTGTATTGATAATACAGATTAAGGCCGGTGGAGTTGGGCTTAATTTACAACAGTTTAGCAATGTATTCATACTGTCCCCTGATTGGAACCCGTCTAATGAAATTCAGGCAATTGCCAGGGCACATCGCATCGGACAGACGAAGAAGGTTAATGTCTACAAGTTTACAGTAGTATCTAATCCAGAATATGAGACGAATGATTTTATCGGGATACCAATACGTATTCCAACTATAGATGAATATATTTTGACTATACAGAAAAATAAACGCACTATAATGGCAGATTTACTAAAGGACGCATCATTGTCATACACTGAAATTTCTATAGATCCGGCGATGTTTGAGCATGGTGTATAATTATGTCAAAATATAAAATTTGATAATCTGATTTATTTTTGTTAAATAGTAATAACTAATAATGACCGACGATGTGCAAGAAAGTGAAATTAATCTAACTATTATGTCTGACAAACTGGCTGACGCGGGCTACATCGACCAGATGCTAGTGACTACTAAACTTCAAATATTGGATGATATATCTAAGACAACTAATCGTGATCTGAAGGCGTTGGTCGAACAACACTGTAAGGAGGCGTTTGATTACCCCGAACTTGTGAAGAAGTATAACTTGCCAGTAAGTAAACCGTCTAAGCCAAGGAAACTAAAGTTGAAGATGCGTCGTTCTAAGAAATCTACAACCGCTGCGGAAACTACTACATCCGACCCTGTCGTAGAAACTACTACACCTAAATCAGATGTTAC
>TARA_B110000858_G_scaffold59421_1_pt1 | contig 15623 bp, 7 predicted proteins | sample TARA_B110000858 | Tara Oceans TARA_B110000858 (sample SAMEA4398247) | marine metagenome | biome: Polar Biome; feature: [SRF] surface water layer (ENVO:00010504); material: water (ENVO:00002006), including particulate matter (ENVO:01000060) such as... | depth 5 m | reverse complement strand
TCATAAATAACCTCACCATTTACTCCTGAAATAAAACTTGGATTTTCCGAATAGTTAAATTCTGAGTTTCTTGCTCTAATGAAAATAAAATCAGTTGATAAAGTTTCTTCACAATTTAATTCGAAACTTCCATTTCCTGAACCTGATATAGCATTAAATAACTTTGTTGGGTTGTTATTATCAGTATTTATATCAACACCAGTCTTTAGATTAATACCTTGAACATTATTTAAATCTAAGGCTGCTGCATTTAAAAGTATAATACCCGTATCTGGGAAAAATAGACCATATGAGCCTGACGTTGATGTGAATCCTGTTCCGGCATGTGCTGCTCCTTCAGATCCACTTACTATTTCATATGCTCTTTGAGTCCCATAATATGTTGGAAGAGGAACATCTAAAGAGTTATCTGTTAATCTTAAGTTTGGGTTTGAGTTTCCACTACCACTTAAAAGTAAATCAAATGAACCAGGAAGTAGTTTTTCTTTATATCTGGCTCTTGCTATACTTAATGCGTAAAATGAATTTTGTTCAATACCACCAAATTTAAAGGTAGCGGTTTCATCTTCAAGTATTAATGACCTATATTGCCCATAAATTGTTTTGCTATAAGTATTTTCTTGTGAAACATTAGCGTTATAAGCAGAAGTTCCTTTACCTTCTTTATTTCCGAAGGTAATATCAAATTGAATTTCAGTATTTGCTTCGCCTATTGAATTATTAAATACACTTAAATAATATTCGCCTGATTTGTCTAATCTTTGTGCTGATGAAGTATAGAATGAAGTTAAAGCAACATTATTTCCCGTCCACATAGGTTGGGTTACAGTATCAACACTAACTATAAAATCTTCTGGGTCTAATCTTTTGAATGCCATAATTTTAAGTTGTAGATTTATTAATTATTAAAGGTACAGTTATTCTAGCTCCACTATCTAATCCAACCACAGTTAAAGTAGTTGTTAAAGACGTTTGATTACCAAATAAAGTATTTACAGTAGTTCCTCTTACATTGAATTGAGAGCCAATTACTGTTTTAGATACATTTGTACCTAATGTAGTTTGGGTGTTTTGAGCTGTTGCTGCTTGAGTAGTTATTCCTAAACCTGTAAATGTTGATGATAGACGAATATCTGCTATTGTAGCAGAATACCCACTAGTTTCAAATGATTGTTCATTATCTAAATAATTTAAAGTTTGAGGTGTTATTGCTAACTGTGCTCCTTGTTTTAAAGTAATAGCAGCATATCCTAAGTTTATAATAGGTAATTTAGCTGTGCCTCTAGGTAGAGTCGTTAATTTGTACTTCATTATTTGTGACTCATCGGGAAATGCTTCTAATAAAGGCATTCCATCAATTGCTTCACCATAAAATGCAGAGCCTGATGGGTGAGATGGATTAAATAAAGTATAATCAATCTCATCATCTGCTAATGCAAATTGTGTAATTCTAAAAGAACCATCATTTCTCGCTAATGCTTCTCTTCCTTTTTTCGTTAATATGGCATCAACTGTTATTACTGAATTGTTTAAGTATCCCATTTGTATTGTTTTATATAAATATTATTATATGGTTATAAATATGTTATTCTATTAGTTTTTGTTCAAGAAGGTTTCTTAACACTTCATCTGGGTTTGTGTTTAATTCCTTTACGGGGAATTCAGGGAACATTAATCCAGTAGCTGTATTAGGTGCAAGAGGGATTCCGTAAGGTTTTGGAAAATCTACAATTATATTACCTTCATCTTTTACAAATCTTCTAATTAAAAAGAAATTAAGATCTGCTACGGAGTTAACTTCTCGATCAAGTTGTAATTTTAATCTTCCTATTTCTTCATCCGGGTGAATTGGAGTGGATGTAATTGGTGGTACTACATTTATAATCTTATATACTTGATCTTCATCATTATTAAATCTAATTTCATCCCCAGGAAATACTTCCCAATCATTTCTAACTGGTGGAAATTTTAAAAAATTAGGTTCTTTACCTCCAACAAAATCAGGATTTTTTACATAACTATTTCTCCAAGAATGATCACCTTCTGAACCTGAAATTGTGTTAAAACTACCGTGGAATTGATCTGCTGGTACGCCACTTATTGGAGGTGGATAAGAACCAGATTCACCATATTCCATATATTGTTGTCTAAACCCAACTCTACCATAAGCTATATTACCATTAGGAGATACCATTTCTATCATATCTTCAGTAGATCCAGTAAATGCCCAATATTGGGAATTAATAGCGGGGCTAGGTAAACTTTTAGTACCTTCTAATGAAATATTAATATCAGCTGACCCTGGGTATTCTCCAGTGGTTGTTGAATAAAAGAAATATGACTGTCTATAATCATCTGTAGTAGAATGATGCAAAGCACCTTCTACAAAGGTTTGGAATAAATCTCCTTGTTTTATAGGAGTCGCATTTGAACCAAAAATCCCTGAAAATCCTGATGAGTTTGTTCTGGCTTTTAGTTTAATTCTCCATCTAACTTTTATTAAACTTCCTCCCAGTCTAATATCTGTTCCATCAGTACCAGTTGATGCAACTGCGGAATTAAAACGATCATTATTAAAATGAATTCTAAATACATTATCAGATTGCATATGAATATCCATTTGATTTAATCCACCATTATACATAACAGTATTTAATACATTAAAACTTTTAGTTTCTACCCCAGATGAATTATTTGGGTTACGATGGATAACATCGGCATATAAAGATTCTAATTGAAGTTTAGTATTTACACCATTTCTCTTGATAAACATCTTAAAATCACCAACGTCAGGACTAGATTTTGAACTCTTACCAGGAACTCCTTTTTTCCCGTTTCGTGTTTTAGTTCTATTAATACGAGAAGTTTCAAAAGTATAATTTACTCTATAGGTATATTCGTCTGATGTAGGTTTTCCTTGTCCTGCTCCTTGAGAACCCGAGATGTCACTACGAGGAATAAAGCAATCTCCAGGTGTACCCGTACCCATTTCACTTGAAGTATAAGGGACGATTACGTTTTCACCAGAACCTGTAATAAGGGTTTCAGGGGATAATTGTTGTTGGGAGAAACTTTTGACTCTTGCTGATGGTACATTTTCAAAGGCTCTAAAGCTTAAATCCTTAAATTCTATGGGATCATCTGATAAAGGAACTTTTCCTGTAACAAATATAGATGATGTATAAGCTAAGGCAGCTACTTGACTATGTAATATAGGAGTTACAGATTGACCGGTTTTATATATATTTTTAAATGAATTTAGAGGATATAAAATTTCAGATAGTTTATCAACAACAGAGATTTTAACATTATCCTTTTCGGATAAAGACCCTTCTAAGTTATAAAAACTATATTCTCCAACCCTAGGTTGGGAGGCATTACCATTTTCATCTATAATGTATTTAATCTCAAAATTCGTCTTATTATTTATAAGAGGGTAAGGATCAAAAATTCTATTAAAATATCCAGCATATGCTTTATTAATTTCAGCTACAGGTAATTTACCATAAGTACCAGAATCTCCTTCAGTAAATTTATTTAATCTATTACTTTCTGTTTTACTACCATCATATCTTGGACCTGCTATACCATAAGTAGAATAATGTGAAGCTGGGATTTCGGATTTTTTAGCTTTTTGTTCTAAAATCTGTTTAAAATTTACAGGTGTTGAACCACTACTATAATCTACATCCATTACTACATTATTTGTAGCAGAAGATAAAGCACTTCCTTCATACGGATTACAATTATCGGGAACCAGAAGTATATTATCTAGATAAGTAGGTACTATATCAGATATATCTGGTACAGGTCCTGCTATACTCATAGAATAATCGGTTACTATAAGAGAAGAATTTACATTTGGAGTAAAATCTGGGCTTCCTGTATTTACAGTAACTGCTAATCTTAAACTAACTCCCGGGGTAGCCATACTTGAAGATATTACAGCTTTTAAACTTATTGAATTATCAGCATTAATATCATCTATATGTAAAACTGACGATGTTAATAATGATCCTACACCTTGGTTTGGGTCTGCTAGAAATAAGTCAAGTGAAGCTGTTTGCCATGTTTGATTATCCGGGGTACTACCATTACCTCCATAAGCATCTTCTCCATATTCTCCATCACCATAATTACTAGGTGGGTTAGGTAAAGCATTTGAAGCTGTTAAGTTAATCGAAGCAGTTAAACTTAAATCAGTTTGACTATTAGTTTCAAATGTATAAGCACCATCATAACGTCTTTCATTAGCTAAGGATGATGAAAAAGAAACATAAGCATCTACTATCCGAGCAGGATTATCATTTGACCCCGTTACTGTTAGAAAATAAATTTTATATGGTTTATGTAAATATCTATTATAATTCCAAGCATTAGTGTCACCTGTTCCTACGGATTGTTGACCCCTAAATACTATAAGTTCATTACCATTACCTACAGTTATATCATGTCCCTCTGCTGTAGTGTATATTTTTGGTTGGCCTACACCTACTAAAACCGAGTGGTATCTAGCGTTAGGGTAATATAAGGGTGATGCATTTTTATCTTCATTTAAAATGTTACTAGGATCATAAACTAAAATTTCATTAGTATCCTCTCTATAGTAATATGATATAAAATCATCAGCACCACTTCCCCCATATTCAAAAATAGGATCACCATAAACGGCTTCACCATATGGGCTTTCTGAAGAAGTATTTCTATATGAAGGGCCAAACTTAAAAGAATTAGGTTGGTTTGTATAGGTTCCAAAAGTAGAACTTGGGATATGGATTGATGATGTTGGTGAATTGATAAACCAAGGCACATTACTAGCAGTGTAGGGAAAAAATTGATTTGGGTTACTTGAAATCCCATCCATATCTCTTTCTGTTGAGCCAGTATTAAAATTACCTAAATGATCAATTAAATTCCCATCAGTTGAAACTAAATTTCCACCAATATAGTAATTAGCACCAGCCCAACCTCTAAAAATTTGAGTAGTACCAAAATCTTCTATGTTTTTAGGAAAATAACCTTGGGCTAGTGAAGAAGTAAAGGATGAAGCAGATACGGGGTTGTCAATATTACCTGATGATGTAGCATACCAATTATAGCTTCCACTACATTCAAAATTAAAATTCCTTTGTCCCGCAGTTAAATCAGACACAGCATTCGAGGATGGGGATTGTTCTACTACTAAAAAACTATGACTTCCTCTTTTAGTACTATTACTTAAGTAATAATCTTCTACATGCTGACTACCTGTAGGGTTATACATGAAATTTCCTGCCCCATTTCTAGCCCCTATCATAGCAAAAGATATAATTCTAGTGTCACTTATATAAGGGGAAATATTAAAGTCATTTGTAGAGGTATGATTGATTTTAATATATTTAACTTTATTCCCATCATTCCATAACCAAGCATATCCTGGTTGGTTTGGTGAAAAGTTAGGAGAAGTAAAAGCTCCTTCACTTACCCCTATAGGTATATTTATAGGTGGGTAAAAACTTTGAACAATAACTTCACTATTTAACCCTTGGGTGGTTATAGTAAATTGATCCCCAGGGGATCCTGATGAACCACTATTGTAGGTAAATAGTTTAGTATCATTAGAAAGATTTATTATTTTGTAATATTCTAAAGCCATATTATCCTATATTTTTTAAAAACCTCTTATGGTTAATATAATTAAGTAATTTTTTACCTCCACCTAAATAGAAAAGTAAGTATGTAGGTAGTGAACCTAGTTTCTGTAATATTTTACCTATATAATTTTGTTTATCTATTATTCCCATTTCATATCCCATATATTCGGTCCATGGTTTTGCTAAAATATATAAATATTTGGTATGTTGGGGGTACTTCCTTATGTATTTAACTACCTTACAAGCCCACATTTGATACCCAATTACCAATTTAGGATCTTTTTCGAACATCATTTCACCAAATCTTTCATCTGCATCCCACATTTCTTCTGTTAAGAAACCCTGTCTGTATAATTCGTTACAAATAATTTTCTGTCCACCACCACTACCTACAACACCTATTCCAGTATAGGTATTACTAGAACAAGCAACACACTCATCTAAAGACCCATTACTGTTTTGGAATCTAGCTACTATACTACTAAAACTATAAAATCCCTCACCTGCTACCGTATTATCCATATTATATATAGTAGTAGCTTGACAAAAATATTCTGAGTCCATTTGGTAGTTTGATTCTGCGGCAGCACAGGCTATTGTTTTGTTGGAACCAAATGCTAAACTTACTGGGTATAAAGTAGGTGTACTTGGAGTACAAAGACCGGAAATGGTTGGAGGATCAAACGGGGCAGGTGAAGGGGTAAATATTATTTGTATAATTTCCCAACAACCCGCTATGGATAATGAAACAAAGTTACCAACCGAATAACCAGGCTCTATAGGTATTTCAATTGTATTTTCAAAGGTTCCAGTACCTGTTTGTTTTAAGCGAAAATAATTTTTAAATTTACAAGCAAATACATTAGTTATAACTCCATTCCCATTTATAGCTACTCGAAGTTTATTTACAGTAGGTTCTTCACTATAATTAAAATTATCATTTTTAAGTTTTAAAGTAACAATATCTTCATCTAAATGGTTTGCATTTGTGTTTATACCATTTGCTGGGACTGTAAAAACATAATTTCCTGTTCCATTACTTATATAATCAAGATCTAAATCTGTTGAAGTTAAAGTGATTATAGCATCTGTTCCTCCGGGTAATGTTGCACCTAAAGAAGCTGATGGTATTGTTATTATTTCATTTTTAACATATCCTGAACCTGTTGTTGTTACTGTAAGTCCAGATATATTATTTACGGCGTCTAGATCAAATGTTGCTTCTGCCTCCCTCCCATTTAAACTACCTGTTAAACCAACTTGGAGATATTGACCAATAGCCACCCCATCGGGTTGAGTTGTTATACTAGCTAGTAAGGTATTTGCTGTTGATACAATAGGTGCTCCTATTGTAGCTTGTATATGTTTATTTATATCAATACTTGTCCAAGTAAAAGTATCACCCACTTTAACTCCTTCACCTACATTTGTAGCGGATAAACGATTTAATGGTCCTTTTCTTGGAGTTGGGGTTGAAGAATATTCATTAAATTGTAATTCCCATTCTACATTTGTTGAAGTTGATGTTGTTGCTGATGGCTGTAGTGCGAATGATCCAGTGCCATAAAGATTGTTTAATTCTAAAGTACCAGCATTTGTAACACCCAATCTATGGTTTATGGTGGTTAATCTAGATCCTCCTAAATCACTAGAATTAAAATCAAGAGTATTAGATACACTATACCCACTTCCTATATTATTAGCATTAATAGAAATTATAGAACCTGTATTTGTTACTATATCAAAAGTAGCATTTATTCCTGTTTGATATCCAGAGTAAGTAGATACGTCAGAATAAGTAATATTTGTATTATTGTATGATCCTGTAAATTTAGATCCAGTGTATGGGATTGGGGTTGATGTACTATCCGCTGAGTATTCACATAAATTAGCAAAATAGTTACTACCTGATGTATTTAAAATTGTATATACAATATTTTTTTCTCTAAGACCATAAAATCTAATAGTTGAATCTGTAGAACCTGTCCAAGGGAACACAGAATCTATGTCTGAGTACATTGTGGTTCCTACTACAATGCTTGTTATAGAATCAACATTTGTAAAAATATTAATAGTGGATGCGTCAACACATGCATTTTGTCCACCACTAACCTCTCCATCATCACCTTCATTTTGTAAATAATTAGTATAATATTCAGTTAATACTATTGGTGGGATTGGTGTAAAAGGTTCAACCCTAAATAAATTATCAGAACCACTAAAAAATTCTAACCTATATAGCAATTCAGGAACATTTTCCCAATTAAGATAATCATAACAAGGGTCATCATCTTTGTAATCTTTTCCTCTTTGCATTTTTAAATACATAGATTGGCTAAATTCCCCATTATAAAATTCACGTTGGTCATCTCTATCGTATCTTTGATATTGAGAACCTGTTGAAGGGAATACATCAAACCAACTTTGGGTAATACCGAACCTATTATCGGGTCCATTCCCATCACTACCACTTTTATAAAAGTCTAAACTATTAAATCTTTCAAATATACCACCTGTTCCACCTTTAAATACCTCAATAGTTGAACCTCCTACTGTTTCATAAGTTCCAGTATCACCTGATCCCGTACTATAACCACGAGCAAAAGATTTTACTGATCCTGAATATGTTTGGTCTTCATGGGATACAATTGTAGGGGAATATGCATTTCTTTCTAAAATATGTTGTTTTACTACTACCCCAGATGATAAGTTTGTTCTAGCAGGGGTAAAGTCCTTAATCATTTTAAATAAGGAATTATCAAAGTATTTTATTAAACGAATAAAATCTTTAACATCATAACTTTTAATATATTTTAAAAAGTATTGGTCTCTTAATTTATCTAGATCGGGATAATTTGTTCTTGATTCTGATATATGTCTAGGATCTCCAATATAATCTCCAATATTAAAATTACCTAACTCCGCTGTTATATCATCATTAATTTGATTTGAAGGTGAAAAAGCTACTTCTAAATAATCAGCATCGGGTGTAGTACTTTGGGTTAAGTAAGAGTATTGTTGTACAGAACGTTGTGATGATAAGGTATCCCCAGGAGGTACTATATTTTCAAATATGGAAATTTTATCATTAATTTTATTTTTTATACCATAATGAGCTTGGTTTTGATAAATATATTCTCTATTAACAACAAATGATGGGTTTGAAATATAAAAATTACTATCCCCACTACTAAAAGATGAAGTTAATTCCCATGAACCTGTTACCTTAGGATGAATTGATTTTAAAGAACTTGTTGAAGATAAACTACCTAAATCTGCCCTAAAAGCTAATTCATTTGATGTAATATCATTTCCTTTAAAAGAATATGGATTTAAAGTATAATCTTCAAAAGAACTGGTACTAATGTTAGGGACGTAATATCTAATCTCTTGGATAGATCCTGTAAATGGTTTATATATTTTACTCCCTACATTTATATCAGCATAGTGAGGGAAATGAATTTTAGTACCACTATTATATGGTGAAGCATTGTATCCTACTATACTATTTGAGGCTGTAAAGCCTAAATTATTATTTATTTGATTTGCACCATATAAGGATGCAGTTATATCATTTTGGGTTGCCATTATAGACCACCACTCTCCATCAAATATTGGAAGTGATATACTTGCAAATGTTGAAGGGGCTGCTTTACTAGGAATAAATTTAATAGTCCCATATTCATTATAAGGGTCGGATATAGACCCTGAATAAGACCCTGTTCCATTACTTGACCCTGTGTATTCTAATAGTAGTATACTATCACCATTAGTTCCAATTGAGAATAAAGATTGAGATAGTGGGGTTGTAGGTAAACCTGGGGTTTTAAATCTAAATTGGATTGTATTAGGTTTATCTGTAGAAAAGTTATTATTAATTTCAAATGAAGAACTTAAATAACTATTTCCATCTAAATGTAAAGCATAATTATAGACATTTTGTTTATAATCCCAATCTTGTTTATTTATTTTATTTTTACTACCAAATTCATTTATTCGTAAGATAGTGTCTGGTATACCATAAGAAGTGATTAATGCTCTTAACCCTGCTATTGTACCTTTAGTTTTAAGTAAATACGGTATATTGTGGTATATTCGTTTATATAATCGCTTATTAGTGTCATCCAATGGGATTATATCACTAGAAGCAGATATTTGATTATTTATTAGTTCTGACCCAGTTGTAGGAAAATTAATTCCATTAGGGGTAATCCCTAAAAACGCCTCATATAGGTCATTAGTATTAAAATTGTTCGAATATAACTTAATACCAAAGTCTTTAATTGCATCTGCAACTAAATCTTTAGATATACCATAATCTAAACGGTTATCAGCATCAAATTTATTTACTACATCTTTAGTATAAATCCAAATATTATCAAAATGTTGACCCACCATATCAATAAATAAGTCATATTGAGCATTATTTGGGTCATCCCTTAAATATTCAGGAATATTCCAATAAAGATAATCTTGGTTATTTTGGTCATACTCATAAGCTTGTAGTGCTAATCCTCCATAATACCCATCGTTTGGGTTATTACTACCCAACCATGTTTTTACTTCTACACTTGTAGAAGGGTATAAAGTATAGGGGGGTTGAGTTGATGTTTTTGGATAACTGTAAGCCGAACCAGAATTAAAATAAAGAAACCTTTCATATGGGTCTAAATTATTTACAATATCTTTAATTTTTAAATTAAATATTGAAGTACTTGAACTAAATTCACTAGTTAAATTTGTATTACTAGTTATATTACTATCTAAAGTTGTTATTTGACTTTGATAATTTTCTATTAGTTTAACTTTATAAACAAAATTTTCTAATCTAGTTTTAGCAGATGAAAATTTTATATAATTAGTAAAATCTTCATAATTTACATTTATTTTAAGACCTTTATCTTCTAATAAATTTTGGATTTGACTATTAGAACTAGTAATATTAGAATTAAGTAAAGTGCTATATGAAAATTCTTGTGATGATACACCACTTTCATTTTTTATATTTAGGTCTAAATTAGGACCTGCTATATATTCAAAATCTTGGGGGTCAAAAACTTCTATAGGAAATTGAACCTGATAGCTTTGAGGTGTTGATATAGTTTCAACTACCCAACATTGAGATTTTATATCAAAATCAGCAGGAAGAGGTTCATAAAGTTTTATTAATATAGAATACTCACCTTCATCAACAACATCTAATTTTATATTATTAGATATAATTAAATTATTATTTCCAAAATTTAAATAAAAATCAACAAAATAATCTTTTGTATTTCTATATTCAATAAATTTTTCTGTTGATGATTGTATATCCTCATTAGAAATTGTATTAGAATTTAATCTAATTTCGGTTCGATCAGAACTTATTTCTTGAATATAGTATTTAGATTCTATACTAGAATTAAGTTGTTTTTTATAGAAATTATAGTTTATATAGTATATCCCCTCATCAAACTCTTCTCTTTGAAGATCTTGTTTTGGTGATAATAATACATGACCATCTCGAATTGTATAAGTTAATAGTTCTTTAGTAGTACGTGGAAATATTTGATTTTTATTTTCATCAAATATATAATATTCTATATAGTCTGTAGATTGAGAAAATTCTGTATCTAATTCAATAGTTGAAATAAGAGAAACATCTTCAATTGAGTAATCTTCAATTTGAAATGTTTGGGAATCTACGGGTAATATTAAAATTTTATCTTCCATTTTATATTCCATTATAACCACCGGCTCCTATTGTATTTAAAACATCGGTAGTAGTTTCGTTTGAATTAGCTATATCAACATCTAGGGAGGGATTTAAAGGAATATCTTCTCCTGTTTCGGCTTTAACAGCTTTAATTTGTAATTCTAAATTTTCTTGTCTTAAAGCTGAAATTTCATCTTGTAAGGCCTGAATTATATCACTTTCTTGATCGTAATTAATATATTCACCACTAGTTTTTACTAAAAATTCATGTGAGTTATTATCCCCAGTAGCAGGTATTTCGTAAAATAATTCATCATAATATTCAAAAAACTTTTCTACTGTAATTGTATTGTCTATATCTTCTGATATATTTGTGACTCCCAATTCATTAAAAGTAGTATCAATAGTTTTAATATATTGTGGTTTACTAAATACAGTTTTTTTTACATCTACTTTATTCATCTTTATCCATTAACTACTTTAAAATAATAATCTTCATCTTTAACTATAACACTTCCACTTATTGTAGTCTTTACTAAAATTTTATAATATCTCTCAGGTTCTAAACCACTCATATGTATGTCGAAATAATTACTATTATTATCACAACTAACTTTTGTAAAAGTATTATCAAAATCTACTACGAATTCATTTGTATCTAAATCCTTTATAGCATAATAAGATGCAGAAGGTAATGCAAAATTTTCAGTGTATAGAGATGATGTCTTAAATGTACGAACTGGGAATTCGGGACGCACGTTTAATCTAAATCTATTTATACTGTCTAACCTAAATTCTCCAGGATTAGAATCTAACCCAATAAATAAGTCAGTTGTAGCGATTTTTGGTAATGTAGTACTATATAAAGAATCATCCCATTTTATTTCTAAAGTTGGAGGATATATTGTATTAGTGTCTACAGAGTAATATTTAAATACTGGTTGGATAGCGTTGTTTGTTGAAAATTCAGAAGACCCAGATAATTTTACTATAAATCCATTATTATTAATAGAATTAATAGGGGAACTCTTAGAAGCTGTATACCAAGCATGAATAATATTAGTAACATCAGTATTAAGATCCTTAGTAGATCTTAAACCAAATGCTTGGGTAGAATAAAGTGTTCTTGTTGTGTAGCTTGACCCAGTATACCAATTACCCCCAACTCCATTTTGTAATCCTTGAGATATACTTCCAGTATAAGATCCTGTTGTATAAGGTGAATAACCACCAGTTTTCCAAATGCTAGATCCACTATAACTTATATATTTCCAACTTGAACCATTAGTAGTTTGTGGTAAATCTCCAAACTCCCCAGTACCATTTCCCCAATTATCAGATGCTGGGAATATTTCTAATGTAGTATCTAAATTAATACCTTGAATATTAGAAGCATATAATCTTAAACTACTTGAGAAATCTGAATTTCCTACTTTATTGTCGATTATATCTTCAATTTCAGTTTGGTTAAATTGTATTAAAGATCTAGCTACTCTTGGAGAAGGTGAAATTGAAGGGGTTGTACTAGATACTTCTAATATAGCATCTATCCCTGTATTTAAAGCAGGGAATGCTGAGTATAAAGTTGTATCTTTTTCCGGGAATAATTTGTATACTGCCATGTTATATTGTTACTATTTTTCCTTTAATATCTTGGTTTAAAAATTTCAATTCGAAAATACTTGGGTCTAAAGAAGGATATATAACCCCATTTTGGGTAGCTCCTTTAACATCATAAGCATATTTAGAATAACCAGAAGAGGTTCCTGCTTTATTTATAATTTCAACTTTTTTTACTGTTTGTACTCCTTCTATACGGTCAAGTAATAGTTGAAGATCTCTTAATATAATAGGTTGATTGATTTGCCATTTATCTATATCAAAATAATCTTGAAGGGATGTAATACAGTTTAATAATACTTCATTATTGTTTACACTAGGTAATGTAATTATTTCAAAGTTACATCCTATATTAAGTATAAAAGCATCTTTAATAGAAACAGTATCTCCTATCATTCTATATTGATTTAGATAGGTTTTTAAATTTCTTTTTAATGTAGACGAAGCAGTATTTAGATTTTTATTTACATTATAAGATAAAACATATATATCTAAAGATGACAAATAATCTTCTACATTTGGTTTTTGTGTGTGAGCTTTGGATACAATCCCATACCTAGAAGGCATGCTTAAAGATCGTACAAGATAATCATCTGCTGTTACATTTCTTAATTGGGAAGAATAATTAGAAATAGAATTTTGTCTAATTTCTTCTAGTGTATCTCCATCTTTTCCCCCACTTGCAGCATTATTGTTATTTGATGCTATTGTATTAAATATATAATTAGCTGAGTTAGGTGTTAAGTTTGTTTTTAGAAAATTAACAGTTGAAGTATCTAAATTTGTTAGTTCATTTGAAGGAATATTAGAAGTAACACCACCACCTGTTAAGTATCTTACAGTTAAAGTTGTATTACTAGGAGAAATACCATAAGTGTTAGTAAAAATAAAATTATTAGGGCTGTAAGCCGTTGTTAATTTATTTTTTTCAAAAGGTAAACCTATACCTACGTTTGTAGGATTTGGAATAATATCTTCGTCATTAATTAAGGGATCACCAGTACCAAATTGAATTTGGAGTTGATTTTCACTTAAAAATCTAGTTGTAAATCTTCTTTGAACTGATTGTGATTTTAATAAATAAGGGGTGTCTAAGTTTTGATAACTATTAGGATCATTTACATTAGTATTTTTAATCCCTTTAAATATTGTATCTTGAGCTAGATAATCTACTTCATACCAAACATTTCCATCTGAATCTATTATATCAATTATATTAGAAATATCTTCAGAGTTAAGTGTTATTGTTGGGAATTCCGATGGGGTAGTAAATGTAAATTCTTGAGAATTAATTTTTCCTGATATTGCTTTTCTAGTTTTCTTTAATAAGAAATAAATGGGTTCACCATTAGATATTTGTGATATACTTACTGTAGTAGGGTCTGATGAACTAGAGATTGTAAAATCAATAGGATCTTCAATTGTAAATACATTACTAGAATTTGAAGTTGAGGTAACTTGAGTATTTTCTTCTACATATAGAGAATAATTATAATCAGGTACAGTTTTTCCATCTACTACTTTAGCAGGTAATTCTTGATAAAAATCAACATCAACAACCGCTAATCCTGTTACTTTAGGTTTATAACCAAACATATAAGCTAAATCAAATATATTTGAAGTTTGCCTAGAATATTGTATAAAATTTTCTTGAATCTGGTTGTTTAAATAATAAGTTAAAACATCACCTACATATGCTGACATTTCCATGAACATCATTCCTGGGGAGGTTGATGAAAAATCTGTATAGGTATTAGGGAAGTATGTTTGAGCGTAATTTATTAAATTAGCTCTATAACCACTAAAATCTTGATTTAGATATTTTATTTCTCTATTTAAGGCCATTATGTAAAGCTTAATTCTAACTTGTCGTTTATACCAGTATTGGCAATGGAATAAGTTATGGTTATTTTAATTTCATTTTTATCTTGATTGGATATCAATTCAACATCCTCTACTATAATATTAGGAAATTGATTGTTAATTTTTTCCTGTATATTTTCTTCTAAAAAATCTAAATTGTCACTATTTATTTGTTCAAATAAAAAACTTCTTAGCCCAGCACCAAATGTAGGATTAGCATTTCTTTCTCCAGGGTTTGTTAAAAAATAATTAATTAAATTACTTTTAATAGCATCCTTTGTTTGATAGTTAGGGTTAAATACTGCTCTCCCATTTAGTGGTAAGTTTATACCAATGGCAACCCTTGCTCTGGTATCATTGGGGAATATTTGTTTTGCTCCAAACGCCATTTTTATTTATTCATTAAACCCATTATTTGATCCATTGATACATTTCCTTGTGGTAAACTACCATTTGGGCTTGATGTATCTACGTTACCACTCATTTGTAAAGGCATACTATTTGTGTTAGCCGAAATCGTACCATTTGCTCCAGGTCTCATACCATCTAGAACATTCATCATGTTTTCTCTTAACTTTAACTTATCCGTTTCAGGAAGTGAAGTTTGCATTACTGGATTTAAAGGACTAGGTGTTACTTTATCTGTTGAAGGGGTTGCTGTTATTCTTTCGACAACTGTTTGTCTAGGAGCACGTACCGCTTCCAATAAAAGATCTTTCATTTCTTCTTGAATTGCTTCTTTTACTGCTTCTTTTACTATTGTTTTTAATTGACTTAGTTTCATACTTGTATGATTTATTATAAATATT
>TARA_B110000858_G_scaffold198345_1_pt1 | contig 15658 bp, 26 predicted proteins | sample TARA_B110000858 | Tara Oceans TARA_B110000858 (sample SAMEA4398247) | marine metagenome | biome: Polar Biome; feature: [SRF] surface water layer (ENVO:00010504); material: water (ENVO:00002006), including particulate matter (ENVO:01000060) such as... | depth 5 m | reverse complement strand
AAGTAATCAAGAAAGATCTACACGTAGACTCGGAAGAAGAAAAAGCACAAAGAATGAAATCCATAATTGATAAAGTGCAAGATAACCAAATCGAACAAAACAAAAAATCAATAGATAATCTATCTAAAAAATGAAATTAGCAGTTTTTGGCTGTAGCTGTAGTTACGGCACTTCACAATCATCAGATATTAACAAACGTCAACCTAATTGGGTAACATCATTATCTAAATTAAGACCTGATATAAACATCACAAATTTTTCATATGCAACTACAAGTTTACAATTTAGTGCGTCACTTTTTGATCGTTATGCATCTGAATTTGATTATACAATATTTCAAATAACCGGAAGTGGTAGACTTTGTTATTGGCCTGATAATTTTGATTTTCAAAAACATTTAGTAAAGTTTGATGAAAACTTATTGCAATTTAATGATCTTGATCCTTATATTTTTGCTACCACTGTTTCTACAATAAATGATCCTGAGAAAAAAGGTTATGTTTTTAAAAGTAAAACACAAGATGAAATAGATTTCGCCTACAAATATTACAAGTATATGCCTATAGAACTAATAGAGATTGAGTACAAAAGCATAATCAATGAAATATACGACAGAGCTAATTTAACGTTTTGGCATTATGGAATAGAGCAATTTAGGAATGATATACTGTCAATACATAGAGAACTTGGTGATAAGCAGTTTCATAACTATTCAACAAATTCTTTTCATTTCAATCAAGATGGTTGCGACTGGCAGGCCAAATATATAAATGATAAATATTTATAATGAACAACATAACATTAAAATTTGAAAACGAAATATCACAAGAATCATTAGAGGCATTGTTTGATACATTGGCATCAATATTACCTTCGGATCTTTATTCAGAGAATAAAATGATTAATAGTGATGGAGTAGAATCGGACTACAATGTGATGCATCACGTGGCACACGACTACCACTGTTACGAAATGCCTGTAACAAGAGCACTAACAGTTCAAGAAGGTAAAACTATATATGAAGTATTGGATATGGCAATAGAAGGAGATTATTGCTTAGAAATGTCAGCAGATTCTACTGAGTTACAGAACAGATACAAATTTAATAGTTTTGAAGGTTCTATCCAAGAAGGCAACCTAGATTAATATCTAAAATCTCATTATCCAACTTGACAAATCATCTAATTGTGTTATAATAGTAATATGAATCAACATATTATGATAGACTTAGAAACCCTTGGTACGACCATAGACTCCAATGTCCTAACTATAGGAGCATTGAAGTTTGATCCACATCAGGACTACAGAGGCTGGACTTGGGGAGATTTTCCTAAAGAACAAATTTTTTATAGACGTATAGACCCAGAAACAGGATCAGCATTAGGTTTAAAAATTGATGAGGATACATTGGCTTGGTGGGCAAAACAAAATGATGATGTAAAAGCAGAAGCATTTGGAGATGAAGATAGACATCCTATCGATCAGGTATTTAAAGATTTATACAAGTTTTGTATAACAGGCAAATATTTTTGGGCTCAAGGTGTTGCATTTGATACTGTAATATGTGAACAAGTTTATAAACGACTTAACAGAGGTGCTCCGTGGATGTTTTACAACCTAAGAGATACTAGAACAATTTTTGATTTGGCAGATCCAGAAATGCCTAAAGCTCAACATCACAATGCACTGTTTGATTGCTGGAGACAAACAGTTGGAGTACAGAATGTCTATAGAAAACTCTTCAAAAGTTAAAAGAATAGGTTTTTGTTGCAAATGGCTTAATGATCCGTCTGAGACGGGTGGAATGAAAGTTAATGCCAAGGACCGAGATCTTAACGGTAGGTCAACTACAATGCGTTGGCTGAGAGAACACAAAGACGAAGCAGTACAGCGACAGTGGGATATAATGAATCACAATTCATCTGCGGCTGTCAAGATGATTGAACGTGTTGGTACATTACCATTAGAACGTAGAATGGTTAGACTTGGTAGTGAAATGCTACAAGGATATACAGAACCTAATTGGATTGATTGGTGGCAACAGAAAGAAGTGCAAGATCATTTACAAAAAATATTTGCACCCATAGGAGAAGCATCGAGAAAAAATAATGTTAAGATCAGTTTTCATCCTGGACAATTCTGTGTACTTGCTAGTGCTACTCCAGACATTGTAGAACGTAGTATTTTAGAATTTGAATATCACGCAGATATGGCTCGTTGGATGGGCTTTGGCAAAAGTTTCCAAGACGGCTGTAAACTTAATGTACATATATCTGGTAGGCAAGGACCTGCTGGTATTAAAGCAGTATTACCCAGATTATCTCAAGAAGCACGTAATTTAATTACTATTGAAAATGATGAAATGAGTCACGGACTAGAACAGTCATTGATGCTTGAAAAAGATGTTGCGTTGGTACTTGATATACATCATCACTGGATACGTGACGAAGAATATATTGAACCCACAGATGATAGAGTTAAAAGAGTTATTGACAGTTGGAGAGGCCAAAGACCAACACTACATTATTCATACAGCAGAGACGAAGCACTGGCTCCTGCAGATTTAGGAGATACAATGCATACTGCAATGCATAATATGAAAGATTTACTTGATAAAGGATGTAAGAAACAAAAATTAAGAGCACACAGTGATTTTTATCCTAATACTAAAGCTAACAACTGGGCATTGAGTTTTGGCGAGAATTTCGATATACAAGCAGAATCTAAAGGTAAAAACCTTGCTTCCGAACAGTTATATACACAGTCATTAAGTGATTAATACTGCCTTGCTCTTTATAATATAAAACAATAAATACTTGTAACAGGGAGCTAAAGATGGCAACAACACTAATAGTAAGAGAAAAAAATAGAAAAGCTACGTCAATAGGTAGAGGAAGAGTTAAAAAATCTTCTATGAACAAAAGTAAAAAACGTAGCTATAAGAAGTACAATGGTCAAGGGAGAGCTTAATTAATGAGAGCTACCCAGCTAAACACCGCAGTATTTGCCTTTGGTAGAATGAATCCACCTACGATAGGACATTCTAAATTAGTAGATATGGTTAAGCAACAACCAGGCAAACATTTTGTATTTTTAACTCACACTCAAAAACCAAAAACAGATCCATTGACTTATGCACAAAAAGTCAAGTATGCTAAACAAACGTTTAGTGGTGTTAGTATAGGTGATGATAACGTCAAGACAATAATACAAGCACTACAAAAATTAGAGTCGATGGGATATGTTAATGTTATATTAGTAGTAGGTTCGGACAGAGTTGACCAATTTAATGAATTTATTAACAAGTACAACGGAAAAGATTATAAGTTTGATAGTGTTAAAGTTGTAAGTGCAGGAGAACGAGATCCTGACTCTGATGGAGTCGAAGGAATGTCGGCTTCGAAGATGAGACAGTTTGCACAGCAAAACGATTTTGAAAATTTTAGAAAAGGTGTTGTTAATCAAAGTACTGCACAAGATATGTATAATGATGTAAGATCAGGAATGGGTATTACAGAAATTATGGGATTCGCTACAATAAACGAATCATTAAATTTCAAACCAGATGTTTACGTTGATATGGACGGAGTCATTGCTGATTTCTTTTCAGCACTTGCAAAATTTAGAGGCGTTGATCATTGGAAAGATGGCGGAGATGATAGTGTGCAGGATTCTATAAATGCAATACAAGGAACAAATTTCTTTTCTACATTACCAGTATTTCCAACAGCACAACAATTAATTAGTACAGTTAAATCTTTTACCGGAGGTGAATGGCATATTTGTAGTTCTCCGTTGAGAGGTGATCACGAAAATTCTAAAAAGCATAAAATTGCTTGGTTAGTTGAAAACGGATTCACTCCAACTTCTACTATTATTACAGGAAGAAAAGAATCACACGCAACAACAAAAGACAGTACAAATTTTAGACCAAATATATTAATTGATGATAAGCCTTCTAACATACAACGTTGGCAAGGAAGTAACGGTATTGGTATAAGATACCAAGCGAATAAAGATAGTATTTCAAGAATACAAACAGCATTGAATATTGTAAAAAACTATATCAACAAAAAAACAGATCCGTGGACAACGGAAGAAATTAAAAAATTAAATAATGCAGTAGACAACGGCACTGTAATGGAAATGGGTAGAGTTGTTAAAGGAGTTAACACAACTATCGATGTTGGCGTTGATGCAATTAGAAAGCAGTCAGCTAAAATGGGATTCACAGTTTCAAAAGATGGTGTTCCGCCAAATATCAATACAAAGAAAAGATTAATTAATGTATTAAAAGAAGATGAATTTAAAAATAAAGATGGAAAATATAGCTTAACAGGATCTCAACCTGAAACACAAAAATGGAAAACTGCAAAACAGAATTCAAAGCCAGGAACATTAGACTGGTTTAAAACTTGGAGAACATTACCTTTGTTAACTAAAGGTAGAAAAAATCATTATATGCCACCGGTTAAAGAAAAACTAGAAGCACTCCAACACAACCTAGAACTATTAGAAAAGTATAGTAAACAATCTAAACTTACCGAAGCTGAATTTGAACAGTTGGCTGAAAAGCAAGATGCTTGTTACCATAAAGTAAAATCTAGATATAAAGTATGGCCTAGTGCGTATGCTAGTGGTGCCTTAGTTAAGTGTAGAAAAGTTGGTGCAAAAAGCTGGGGTAACAAGAGTAAGAAAAAATGAGATTAAACGAAGTTGTCGGACCTGATGAAGAAGATTTATATTGGCGTAATCCAAAAGTTAATGACTTGTGGGCATTGGACAAATTAATACTTTCAAAAAAATTAGGATATATATGTGGACCTGCAGGTATTGAAGTACCTAGCGAAGGAGATTACATTGTAAGACCAGTATTAAATGTATTTGGACTAGGTATGGGTGCAAAGAAAATGCATCTTAAAAACAATACACAGCATCTGCCTATAGGTACATTTTGGTGCGAATGGTTTGAAGGAAGACATCTCACAGTTGATTATGCAAAAGGAAAACAAGTTAGATGTGTAGAAGGATTTAAAAAGACAAGTACATTGCAAAAATGGGATAAATGGATTCGTGTAGATGAGCAAGTGTCACTACATCCACTTATTAAAAAACATTTTGGAAACAAGCCAAGATTAAATGTTGAATATATTGGTGGTAAAGTAATTGAAATGCACTTTAGACACAACGTAGATTTCGAAGGCGATAGACAAGAGTATTTGCCGGTATGGAAAGGGCAAACAACCAAGGCACCAGATGGGTATAAGTATATGAAACATCCGGATATGCACGGAAGAATTGGAGCATTTGTTAAATGAAGATACTCGAAGTTATAAATGAAGATTTAAGAGCTTGGTTCGGCAAAGGCAAAAAAGGTGGTGCTGGAGGCGGAGGCTGGGATCGTTACAACACCAAAGGTGAAAAAATTGGTAAGTGTGGTGATAAAAAGCCCGGTGAAGGTAAACCTAAATGTTTGTCAAAAGCTAAAGCAACAAAATTAAGAGCTAAAGGTGGTAAGAAAGCAATAGCCCAAACAGTTAATAGAAAACGTAGGCAAGATCCTAACAAGAATAGAAAAGGTAAAGCTAAAAACGTTAGCAATAAATACAATAAATGAAACTAAAAATTTTTAATGCCAGTCTAAAACCATCACAAGCATCTAATACTCAGGTGTTGATTGATTTAGTAACAAAAAATATGAGCAGTCTTGGAGTTACTGTTGATACTGTACATCTAAAAGATTTAAATTTTGAACACACTACTGACAATGTTAAAGACGATCTTACACCTCATCTGATTGATATTGTGGAAAATTGCGATATGATTTCAATAGCAACACCTATATGGTGGGGAGTGCAAAGTTCATTGGCGCAAGGATTGATTGAAAGATTAGACCCAATTGATAGCTGGGGCCAAGATAACGATTATTATGCTTTATACAATAAAGTATTTGGAACAATAGTATCCGGGGGCGGAGATGGGTTTCAACACATCCACGGTAACTTGTTTAGTATGGCTTCCAATATGGGAATGACAGTACCGCCTACTTGTAATTTAGAAGTTGCAACACAAGGTAGAGAAGAAATTATGAAAGATAAAGATGCTAAGAAATGGATCGATATATGGTGTAGAAATATGACAACGTGGGCAACTATTTTAAAAAAATCAAATCCAAGCAAATACGTACAGAACAATACTAATAGACCAAAATACACGTAATGAGATATGCACAGTTAATAGAAAACAAATTAGAAATAAGTGATTTAACTTATTTCGATGATCAAGAACTAGACAATTCAATATACCAAGTTAGTCAGTACAAAGAAAATCATTTTAGAGATGGCTGGCAAGATATCAAGTTAGAAAATCCTCCACAGAACGATAGTGATGTAACTAAAGATGAATTAATAACTATCACTAATATGCAAGAAAAAAGAACAACCGAAGATGAAAACTCGATATATACTTCTGACAAAATGGATACCTTTCATTTTAGAGAATATCTAAATGCAAATGACCTAGATTATAGTTCAAGTGAAATTACAGCAATCATAGATGATGTATGGAAAATAACTAGAACATTTAAAAACAAATACAATAGACCAAGACCTTATCAAATAGCAGAAGCATACAATATGGACTTTGACACAATGCACGGAGAAAGCAATAAAACACCATCATACCCGAGTGGACACAGTTGTGGTGCTAGATTGGTTGCAGAATATCTTATCACAAAACATCCGGATCATAAAGAACAATTTTTAGAAATAGCTGAACGCATCGGTGTTGGAAGAATACAGGCAGGATTTCATTATCCATCAGACCACGTATCAGGTATTGATCTTGCGTTAAAAGTTTTTCCTTATTTAGAAATATCAATACAACACTTAAATGAATCTAATATCTAATGATAGAAACAATATTTCCAACTAGAATTAGCATATCCTTTAATTTATTTTTCAATAAATACCAATAAGGATAAATCGAATGAAAATAAAAGATATTACAAACGAGTGGGTTCCTATGTACAGCACAATGAAGGCGTACGGAATGAGCAAGGCAAAACATCCAGATGGTTCACGTTATTTTAAAACAGAAAATTTTGCTGACGGCAAAGTAAAAGGCAAAAGCAGACCAGGTCGTGTAAAACGGTCAGGTGCTAGTTGCAATGGTTCTGTTACTGATTTACGTAGTAAAGCAAAGAATAGCTCTGGAGAAAAAGCAAAGATGTATCACTGGTGTGCTAATATGAAATCAGGGAGAAACAAAAAATGATTAAGAATCTAAAAGATTTAGTTATAGTTGCGTTAGTAGTAGGAGTCCTAGCATTACTAGGTATTGTAATAATCGGTGATTATTATGTGGCATTACAAGAAAATAGACCAGTCGACGAATCAGTGATAACATTGATGAAAATGTCATTGACTGGAATGATTGGAATTATCGCAGGTTACATAGGAAGCAAATAGAGGACAATAATGGAAGACTGTATCTGGCTTAAGAACGGATTATACCTTAATCCTGTTAACAACCATACCGATGGAAGTAGTATGTCAGTTACTGCTTGTTGTAGATCCAAGCATAATAATTCAACATTAAAAAAATTACCCCAAGATATAGTAGGTGCCGCTACACCGTCACCATCTATACATCATTATCTTCAACAGGTACAAAATCCAAAATACAATTACGAAAACGTTAAAGATACAGTTTGCAGAACTTGTACAGATGCAGAACGAACAACTGGTCGGAGTATGAGAACAGATTATAATAAAATGGATCAAAAAGCACCAGCTGGAAAAATTGCTTTGATGCATATCACTTTTGGAAACTTCTGTAATTTTAGTTGTAGATACTGTTCAACAACTAATAGTACATCTTGGAACAAAGATGCAGATACTATAAAAGAAATCTACCAAGATCCAAATTATAAAGAAGAAAAATTCCACGATATGGCAGAAACTTTTATGACCGAAAGAGAAACTTACGATCACGAACTCCAAGTGATACGTGAACTAGAACAGCAAGATTTAAGTCATCTACAGTATGTTGGCGTATTTGGTGGTGAGCCTTTTATGGCTAGGCATTGGCAACAGTTCGTTGAACTACTAGATAGTAAAACCGATCTTTCAAAGGTATTAATACAAATTAACTCAAACTTTAGTACTTTTCCAAAACCGCATATAATTGATTTGTTTAAGAAGTTTAGAAAAGTTGATTTACGAATCAGTATTGAAGCAACAGGACCACTTGCAGAATATATAAGAGAAGGATTAAAATTCCAAAAATTTGAATCAAATATTAAGAAATGGCAAGAAGTTGCTAAAGAATACCCAAATATAAAACTAACTCCGCATATGGCTAATTCAGTTTATAATATCAATAAGATTGTAGAGTTTGAAGAATGGGCAAGTGATATGAAAATATTAACTAGTGGCATAAAACCAGCATTTATTGGTTTTGTATATGGACCAGAACACTTAGATATGAGACGTGTGCTTGATAACAAACAATTAGATGAGTGTCATACAAAATTAAATTCTGTTAAAACCGGAGTAATTAGAACATCTTTGCAACGTTTTATTGCAGATAGATCATATCAAGATAAACAACTAGAAGTGTTACAGCAATTTAAAACTTACAATGGAATGATAGACAAAATTAGAACACAAAAACTACAAGATGTTAACTTAGAATTGTACAACTGGATATATGAAAGATAGGTAAATAATATTATGAAACTGATAGAGCTAACACTAGAAGCAGGAATGCCATCTAGCATCATCAAACACAAGCAAAAACTTGCTATGATGACAGACAAAGAATTTGCAGATAGTCATCACGGTAGCAGAGATGAAGAAAGTTTACGTAAAATGGCTTGGAGTCACGGTTACGGCAATATGAGTCCACATTACTGGAACAGAGTTCAAAGAGCAAAAAACGAATCACTAGATGAAGGCATCAAGGACTGGGCACAAAAATTGGCCGCCGCAGGTGTAATAGTTGGTGCAGTAGCAGGAATGGGTTCAATCAACAATGCAATAGACAACAGTGTGCCGGCAATTAAAGCTATGAACACAGCATATGAGATGGCCGTAGATGCAGGAAATAATGAACTAGCAAAAGATATAAAAAAAGATATCAGTGATGCTAAACTAAGATTAGATATTGGTAAAGATTTAAACCAAGTCAAATATTTGCAAGACAAATATTCAAAATTTATGGATCAATAAATGAGACTTATTGAGTTAGACAGTTACAAAAAAGAACAAGAAATCACTTTAGACGAATCACAAGACTTCCACGAAGAGTTTGGATACCTAGCATACAGTATCGATGATAATGATCTCTTCGAAGCAGAGTATCAAGGTAGAAAAGTCCCATTGAACAAACCAATGCGTGGGGACACTAAAAAATTTAAAGTGTACGTTAAGGATCCTAAGACAGGTAACGTAAAAAAAGTTAACTTCGGACACGGCGGTACCAGTGCTAAAAAACTAGGACAAAAGACTATGAAGATTAGAGTTTCTAATCCTAAAGCTCGTAAGAGTTTCCGTGCAAGACATAACTGTAAGAATCCAGGACCAAAAACATCAGCACGTTATTGGAGTTGCCGTAAGTGGTAATCGAATTTAAGATATAAAGAGGAAAGTAACAATGGCAAAGTTTAAAGTGATCACTAGTGGTAGTAAAAAAATTAAGTTAGATTCAGATCAAGTGATACAGGCTTTAGCAAATTATCTTGTAGATGAAGATATGCTACACGAATCCGAGCATAACGGCACGATGCATTATCATATGACAGCAAATGCTGGAATAACAATAGAATTACTTTTTGATCAACCAGACGAAAACAAAAATCTAACCAAACACTAATAATAAAAAGAGAAAAAATGGAAAAACAACAGTTAATAGAGATAATTGCAGAACAACTTGGTATTGATGAATCACAAATTAATGATGATTCGAACTTAGCCAATGAACTTGGCGCAGATAGTTTAGACACATTAGAGCTGGTAATGACATTAGAAGAAATTTTTAAGATAGAAATATCAGACAGCGAAGCCGAAAAGTTAGAAACTGTCAGTGATGTGTACACTTTTATATCTACCACATTACAGAAATAACTTATAAATACTATTATGAGATACAGTCAATTAATAGAATCAATGTCTTTTAACGCAGGTCGTCTGCAAAAAAACGATGATGGCAACTATTGGGTTGGAGATATTGACCCAAATGACGAAGAATTAGATCTAACACTAGCCAATTCAAATATGAGACAAGTTTTTGCAACGTTAGGTTATCCAACAGACTTAGAAGAGCAATCTCCTTTTCCAATCGATGAATTCATTGGTAGAACTACACAATGGTTACAAAAGGCAATTGACAAACAGTCACCAGAAGAACCTACAGCTATTGATAAAAACCCAGGTGGACCAACAATGATTAGTGGCGGAAAACCAGAAGGTTATTTCAATATGGCTATTAAAGATATGAATAAGATAGCTCGAGCCGGCAAGGAAGCTGGTGCAACACATATATGGGCGTCATAAAAGGTAAATATTGTTATGAAACTATCTAACTTACTACTAGACTCACAGCACAGCTTTAGCGATGTACAAGCTATGGCAGACAAATTCAACAAATACGGACTTGCGGCAAAAAATGTTAACGGAAAGTTTTATTCATATAGAAATGGAAAACAAACTGGCGTATTTGATACAATGGACTTACTTAAAGGACATCAAGAAGAATTAATTGCTAATGAGTCAACAATCAAACCATATGTGTCTATGTACAATGATAAAGACACAGGCAAGATGACTTATGATGTATTAAACAAAGATAGCAAGTCAGCTTTTAAATCTACAGATAAAGACAAAGCAATGAAATGGTTTGCAGATAACTTTGATAGATTAAAAGAAGCAGATGGATATGAAGGTCAATCAGAACCTACATCATACGTATTCAAAGATGCTGACATTAAAAAAATTGCTGATATCATAAAGCAGAAAGATATCAAGGCGTATCCAGAACAAACTGACGATGGTGTGAAAGTACACACATTCAATCAAGACAGAGAGTCAGTAGCAACAGAATTAGAGATTGAAGAGGCCGCACCAGCAGTTATCGGTGCAGTAGCAAGAGCATTAACATCACCAGGACTAAAAGGAACACTATCGAGATCCGCTCTTAGCAAAACAGTAAACAGTATTACATCAGAAGATCAACCAGAACCGTCATTGAATGATCTAGTAAAACAAGATGCAGAATCAAATGACGATGAAGATATAGATCAGTTACCGGCTTTCTTAAAGAAACCAAAAAGCCAAGAAAACGAATTAAACAGAATGCGTAAACTCGCAGGAATGTCAACAGCAGGCGGTGTAACTGAATTTGATGGACCAGATGAAACGATAGACGGTTCATTTTCAGATGGACAGATTAAGCAGGCATTTGGTATATTGAATGATCCAAGATTTAAGCAAGGTAATTATGATGGTGCTGTAGAAGTAATCAATAAAATTTCTCCAGGTTTATCAGATCATCCTAGCGTTCAGAATGCTTTAAAAAGAGCCAACGAAGCCACAAACGATTTAGTGAAAACTATTACACCCATTAAAGCTGTAGTAGGTACAAATGCATCACCACAAATGACAGCCAAAGGAATTGATGCAATATCACAAGGTGAAAGACCTTCACCACAACAGGTTCAGGCAGTGTCGCCATATATGAGTAAAATTGCTCAAGCAATGCAAGATCCACAAACAAAAACTCAAATGCGGAACATACTTAAAAAGGTTCAGTAAATGGATATTGAACGATTAAGAGTTCTAGCAGGTATAACAGACACACCACAAACATACAAAAGTCTTGAACAAGAACTTTCAGAACGTAGACGTGAGAGAATGAAAAACGTTATGCGTGAAGACCAACCAGAAAAAGTAACCTTAGAAGAATTACCATATAGCATTGATGCATTGGAACCAGTACTGAGTAAAGAAAATGTTGATTACCATTATAATACTTTAAGTGCAGGATACGTTAATAGATATAATGATCAAGAAGGTGATCCAGCATTCAACTATGGTGGTGCTAAATTACACAACCTATTCTGGCAACAGCTAAAACCAGCAAATGAAGATTCTAAGTTAGATGGTCCTATAGCACAAACTATTGAAGCAAATTTTGAAAACATAGATGGTTTAACTGAAGCATTAATTGAAAAAGCAAAGACAATACAAGGATCAGGTTGGGTGTATATGACATCAACAGGAACAATAAAAACTACTCCTAATCAGACTTGGCAACCAGACGTTATGATGCCAATTGATATGTGGGAACACAGTTTCACAGACTACATACCAGATGCTGATGCAAAAAGTAAATACATTAAAGGTATTGTTAGTTTAATTAACTGGGATGCAATTAATAGAAGGATTGAAGTATGAGATTAAGCGAGTTTGTAGAAAATGATAGAAGAGATTTTATCAAGACACTTGGTAAGTCTGCTGTAGCAGGTGCAGGTGCACTAGCTTTAGGTTCAATTCCAACTAATGCGTGGCCTCAAGATATGCCACATAGTTTTGATTTTATGGATCAGTTGTTAAGCGACAAAGTACTAAACGATCCAAAGTACAAAGAATTCAAGTCAGTAGGTGAAAAGTTACTGAATATGATGAAAGAAATAGAAAAAGATAAGCAAACTAAACCAGATAACTCAGTAGAGATTTAATATGTTAATAGCAGAAGTTTATAATATACCGTTAAAAGAAACAGCATCAGCAGGTGCGACTTCATCAGCAGTAATGGCATCAATCGCTATGCCAATGTTCACTGGTAAAAAAGGCACAGCACATCACGTAGCGGCTAGGCAAGCAGTAGATCCAATGGGACACATATTCAAGGGTAAGAAGCTAAAAGCAAAACCTTACAAGATGGGTTACAGTCCTGATACACTTGCATATCGTAAAAAGGTAAAAGACATTTACCCGACTAAATAACATTAAGAACTAGCTTACTTACAAGCAGAGAGAGGTGAGCAGGTCAACAAAGGAAAAATACTATGAGTGATATTAGAAATTGGAAAAAAATAATGGAAGAGTTTAATCTTTCAGATGATCATTTAGATGGCCACAGTTCAGATGAACCAGAACACGATCACGAGGCTTCTATGGCACGTGGGCAACTTTATCACATAGCTAAAGATTCAATTAAACTTATTGAAATGATTAAAAAAGGCGACAACCTAGAAGGCTGGGTAGCATCTAAAATTACCAAAGCAAAAGAAAATATATCTGTAGTTGCAGACTATATGGAATCAAATAATACGGTTAATAAAGATACTGAGAACGATCCTTTCAAAGGAACTTCGATCGAAGGCAAAGATTAATTAATCGTTGACAATTTGTTAAAAATCATTTAAAGTTTATATTAATGCCCCTTTAGCTCATCTGGTAGAGCAACTGATTTGTAATCAGTAGGTGGTCTGTTCGACTCGGACAAGGGGCACCATTACTACCTAGAGAACCAGATAAGTATATTATATGAGTGAAGTACTAGATACACATTTAGAAAAGAAATACGAACAAGGATTTACAACGAATGTTGAATCTTACACATTACCTCCTGGATTGAACGAAGATACTGTGAGAAGCATATCACGGTTCAAGAAAGAACCTAAATGGTTATTAGACTGGAGATTGAAAGCATTCGCACGTTGGAAAAAAATGAAACGTCCAGACTGGAGTAAGTTGGATTTAAAACCTATTGATTATCAATCGATAAGTTATTACTCAGCACCAAAACCTAAACTAAAATCTATGGACGAAGTAGATCCAGAAGTTATTGCTACTTTTGATAAGCTAGGTATTCCTACACAAGAAAGAGCGGCATTGGCAGGAGTGGCCGTAGATGCTGTGTTTGATAGTGTTTCTGTTGCAACAACATTTAGAAAAGATTTAGAAAAAGTAGGAGTCATATTTTGTTCCTTTGGTGATGCAGTACAAGACCATCCGGATCTAATAAAAAAATATTTAGGATCGGTAATACCAATGACAGACAATTTTTTTGCTTGTTTGAATTCAGCAGTATTCACCGATGGATCTTTCTGTTACATTCCAAAAGGTGTTAGATGTCCTATGGAACTTTCAACATATTTTAGAATAAATCAAGCAAATACAGGACAGTTTGAAAGAACACTTATTATCGCTGAAGATGATAGTTATGTGAGTTATCTAGAAGGTTGCACAGCACCGGCAAGAGATGAAAATCAATTACACGCCGCCTGTGTTGAGATTGTTGCTATGGATAGAGCTGAAGTAAAATACTCGACTGTACAGAATTGGTATCCTGGAGATCCAGAAACAGGCAAAGGTGGGGTTTACAATTTTGTAACCAAACGTGGTAAATGCAAAGGTTTTAGAAGTAGAATTACGTGGACACAGGTGGAAACGGGTTCAGCAATCACTTGGAAGTATCCTTCTTGTGTGTTAATGGGAGATGAATCACAAGGAGAGTTTTACAGTGTGGCAGTAACTACTGGTAGACAACAAGCTGATACAGGAACTAAGATGATACATCTCGGAAAGAATACAACGTCAACAATTATTGCAAAAGGTATATCTGCAAAATACGGAAAGCAAACTTACAGAGGTTTGGTAACAATGAACAAACGTGCAGGAACAAGCCAGTCAAAAAACTTCACTCAATGTGATAGTATGTTGGTTGGAGATAAGTGTGCCGCGATAACAATACCATATATTCATAATACAGGTGGTGGCGCCAACATAGCTCACGAAGCAACAACGTCAAAGATATCTGAGGATATGTTGTTCTATTGTCAGCAAAGAGGCTTAGATGAAGAAAAAGCAATGAATATGATAGTTAATGGATTTGTGAAAGAGGTAATACAAAAATTACCAATGGAGTTTGCAGTAGAGGCCGGTAAGCTACTAGAAATCACTCTTGAAGGGTCAGTAGGGTAACGTGATAAAAATTAAAGTAATTGATAGACACAAGCAAGAACACATAATCGAAGCAAACGATGGAGACACAGTAGCGAATGCTATTAGAACCAACATATCTCCTGACAGTTATATGATGTGTGGCGGTTGTTGTGCCTGTGCCACTTGTATGGTCAGGGTAGACAAAAAATGGATATCAAAACTAGAAGAAATTAGTGAAGATGAACAAGGCATATTAGATGACAATGAATACAGTCGCCTAGGTTGTCAAATTTACATCACTGAAGAATTAGACGGATTAGAAGTAAGAATCGTCTAATAACCTCTTGACAAAACCCAATTTATACAATATAATTAGAAGATATATAACATTAATTGTAACCAAGGAACACATATGAGTGAATTTAACGAAGGAGCATTCAACTTCTTAAAAAGGATTGTTGGAAAATCATCACTTAACCTAGCAATAATTTATACGTTAGGTCACATTGTTATTGCTATGACTGTTGTTAGTTTAATGACTGGCGCCAGCATATGGGAAGCAGGTGCAGTAGCACTTGTGGAACCTTCTATTAATGGAGTATGGTTTTACGTACTACATACTATATGGAAGAAATACAATAAGAATGACAAATAACATTGTAACTGGGGGATTAGCTCATCTGGGAGAGCGCCTGATTTGCATTCAG
>TARA_B110000858_G_scaffold119076_1_pt1 | contig 15663 bp, 18 predicted proteins | sample TARA_B110000858 | Tara Oceans TARA_B110000858 (sample SAMEA4398247) | marine metagenome | biome: Polar Biome; feature: [SRF] surface water layer (ENVO:00010504); material: water (ENVO:00002006), including particulate matter (ENVO:01000060) such as... | depth 5 m | reverse complement strand
ATTCTTCCTGATAAATCAATAATAGTATTAGGTTGTTCTTTCTCGATATAACTTGTGTATTGGTTTCCATTTGCATCGTTTATATATACTGTACTACACCATGGTTCAAGTGCTTCTATTAATTGCATACTTCCATTTTTTATTATAAACCCAATATCATACTTATGAGGTATGGTAGGCTTAAGTAAGGTATCATGTTTACAGAAGTGTCCCCATTTACGGATAAAGTTTCTAGTTGCTTTTTGATTTTGTGATAACCATTCCTCAGTCTCTCTATTCTTCATAAAAACATTTCCATCTGGATTTCTCTTTGCACCATCTGCAAATCTTGAACCTCTACACGTCATATGATATACACATCCTCCCCACGTCTGTACAAACTTAATACCATTCAATTGGAATCTATTAAAGATATCCGAATCCTCTTTTGATTGAGGTGCATATAAAGGATCATGCCCTCCTATCTCTTGAAAATCTTTTTTATAAAACGCCCAGGGAGCAAATATACCTTCTGTAATTTTAAGTTCTCGCTCTGCATTAGTTGCTTGCAAGTATGCAAACAATGCTTCTTCATTAAACTCTTCAGGCTCTATTCCGAAATCTTGTAATATCTTTTCTGGACCTTCTGGGTGTAGTGGTGGTTCTATCCTTGTCAGAGAGACGATTCTCTTAGGTCTAATCAATTCTTTTACATGATCTAATGCATTCGGACATAAATACATATCAGCGTGATATATCATACAAATATCATGACTTGCTACTTCATTAACTAATCTATCATATAATATTGTATGCCCTAACCTAGTTGGTCCATCATTTCTTATTGCTTTAAAATATGGATCTGAATCCATCTTCTCTTGGCACCAGTCCCATGTACCATCATTTGAAAAATCATCTGCTACACATATTTCTACTTCATGTGTACCTTGATTCTTTCTGATTGAATCATAAGACCATTTAAGATATTTTAGATTATTTCTTCCTGGTTGTATAAAACTAATTTTCATCGGTGTTGACCTCCATAACTCTTTAATATAATTATCTAACTCAGCCGGCTTAACCTTAGCGTTATGTAGCGAAATCGAGTTATACTCGTGTATATCATATACACTCTCTAAATCTATAAGACTTGGCTTACCATCTATAAGAATAATATTGTGTGGTACTAAATCATAAAAAAATAAACCACTCTCCTTAATTCTATTCTTTAATATACGAAAAAAATCTTGAGGAATCAAATGAGAATCAAATTCATTTGCAGAAATCAGCGGACCAGCTTTTGTTACATATCCAATAATATCTGTACCGGCATATATTAAATCAGTTAATGCAGGTGATAGTCCTTCGAAAAAGTTAGCTTCAATAGCTTTTCTAAAATTATCAATGCGACAATACTCAGCGTGGAATAGTTTATAATATAATTGATTAGATGAATCAAAGTAGATAGCACGACCATGATTTACACCGTCTATTACCCTGTGCAGTTTATTTTTTACGCAATTAAATTCCTCAAAATTTATATCTGTGACTTGAATCTTTCCAACCATATTTCTTCCTTATATTCGTTACTGTATCGTTTAGTAGCTGTTTCTGAACATATCTTATAAAAGTCAGGTACTGTTTTTAATTTATGTGCTAGCTCTTTAGCGTGATCTAGATCGCCGAGCTTTATAGTAGTTAAAGGGTGACATATGTCTTGAGTATCTAAACCTTCATACCCTATACATGGTATACCTAAGTAAGCACAATTAAGAGCAAATGTACCTGCTGCATGAGTTCTCATTAAATGTACTCCATACTTTCGTTTACTTAGCTCTGATAACCAATGAGTCCAATTCATGTATGGTAAATGGGTTAAGTTTTCCATTTCTTCTTCACCTTCAATCTTCCTTCCCATACTTGGAACATACACTCCTTCTTGAAACTCTTGAGCAACTATATATGAATCAAATCCACCATACCAATAACAGAAATTACCACCCATCATCACACCATCTCGGAGGTCATATGTATTACTAATGCTATCTTCTATCATTAAACTACGCATTACTTTGCAATCCTTACCAGTAAGACCTCTGAAGTATGTAGCATCTGTTTCATTATGTACGAATAAGAAATCCATCTCGTGTAGAGTATTATAAAACCATATTTGTTGATCTAGAGGGTAGTCTTGAAAATACCAATGAGGTCCTTCTTGCATTGAAGCAACTTGCTTACAGTGCTTACGAATCCTATTGACATCAAATTTTGGATTCTTTTTAGGTATAATGCAAACAGCTAAATCGTATTCACCTTGGATTGCGCCTTCATGTATATTGTAATGATCTGCTTGTAATGTACACATCCAAGCTAACTCAGTTCTCATATTAGGGTTACTCCTTGTGACTTTACCAGTCCATGTACCTTCTGTAAAGAAAGCTATCTTCATTGAGCTAACCCTATTGCTTTTAACTGAGTTATAACATGATTGAGATACCGTTCTTGACCACCTGCGTTAGTATGACTGACATAACCACGCTCACCCTCTAAACAATATGCACTCACTCGCTTAGTATTAGAAAGGTAAGCCATTCTATCAAGTAAATTATTTTGCTCTAAAAAATGAAAAAATCTTCCAGCTGGTATGTTCCATTCATTAAGTCCCATAATACCGTTAGGTGATGACTTTTCTCCTTTACGTGTCATTAAGTCTTCAAACATAAACTTCATATCACCACCCATCATATCAATTAATTCTTTAGTATAAAATCCAAATGATATCCTAGGAAGTATACGTTTATGATGCCAACCATTATCTAAAAATATCCACTCCTTTCTAGTTGTATCTAATACATGATCACATGTTCTAGTTTTAGGATTATAAGTATTAGTATCTAACCGGTATAAGTCAATTTTATTTTCTAATACATCAACAAAAATATCGTGTGATAAAATATAATTATCATCATGAGCTATAAAATACATATCGTAATCACCCGTATACCGATCTCTCCATTGATTAAATACTGAATCACCTGGCCCATTCTCTTCTAAAGTAAACTGCCAACCAGCTTCAGTAAGTTCATCAACTGTTACTGGTCTATTGTATAGATCTTTGTCTATAATTTTAAGAGCATTATCACCATTATAATTTCTAATTGCTTCTTTTTCTTGAATAGTTTCTTTATCCTCAGGCATTCGATGTGCTATTATAAAATAATCAACCTCCCAACCAGTAGGTATATGCTGTGCTATAATTGATTCAAAGAATTGAATACCGAAATGCCATCCTGGGACTATTACTGCTAACTTTTTCATTATACTTTACTCTCTAATACTTTTCGTACACCGCTACATATATCTTGCAAATTTTCTTGAGTAAGATTTGCGGCTCCTGGTAGGTTTATACCTCTGCTAGAAATATCATAACTGTTAATATTTTTATTTTTATATTGCTCTTGTTGATTATAAGCTGGTATGGATGATAGAGGGTAGAAAAATGGTCTCGATGGTATACCAATAGACTGTAGTTTATCTATAAATGCATGTTTATCCATATTATAACTCTTACCTAATACCATCCCAGTTATCCATACACCATTAAATATATTTGATGGTTCAGCATTAAACTGTACATCAAGATCAGATAACTCTTGTTTATAGAATTCGTAATGACTGCGTTTTATACTAACTAACTCATCAATTCGCTCAAATTGAGCTAACCCTAATGCTGCTTGAATATTAAATGGCATAAATTTATTACCAATCACCTCATTAAAGTATGGCTTTGTATTTGGACCTCGACCTAAATCTCTTATCAGGGTACATTTCTTAAATAACTCTTCATCGTCGAGTAATAGCATTCCACCTTCACCAGTCGTCATAGTTTTAGTATTATGGAAACTAAAAGTTGAACCTACTCCAAACTTACCAGCTCGTACCCCATTAAGTGTTGAACCTAATGCTTCAGCTGCATCTTCTACTAAAGGTATATTATATTCTTTAGATATTTTCTCTAACTCTTCCCAGTTAGCCATGTTACCGAATAAGTCTACTACAATAATCGCTTTAGTTTTATCTGTAATACTATTTCTAACAGATATGGGATCAAGGCACCAGCTATCTTTCTCTATATCACAGAAGATAACCTTTGCTCCAAGATGTACTGAAGATACTGTAGTGGCTATCCAAGTACATTCAGGTACTATAACCTCATCTCCAGGACCGATTCCGATTCCTGCAAGTAGTAAATGAATAGCAGATGTACAGTTTGGTGTCATTAAAGCATATTTACGGTTATGATATTTTGCAAACTCAGTTTCTAGTTTTTCAACATAATAATATTTATCTTCATACCACCCATTACGTAATGCATCCATAACGTATGTACACTCTCGCTCACCAATATCTGCTCCAGCCATATGTATATTTTTAGTCTTCATAAATATTCAATTTTATATTATATTTTTTACCATCCTTATAGAAGAAAGCTCCTATTCCATCCGTAAAGGTCCTAGCACGCAGTATATTAATTAACTGTTCAGCTGTATATTTCTCTTCTAACTGTATATTTGAACTACTCTCTATATCTTTTGATAAATGGAAAGTACCGTAAGCTTGTGGTTCGATTATATTATATGAATTATCTAGTATTGATTCAAATGTATCATAAAATAAAGATATAGATGTTTCAAGTAATTTTTTATACATTGATTCACCGGTATCAGTTTGAAGTGTTTGTACCTCTCGCTGAGCTATAATACTACCATTATCTATTTTTTCATCAATAAAATGTATAGTTACTCCTGCAGGTGTTTTATCTACTATAGACCAATACCATGGGTGCATACCTCTATTATATGGTAATAAACTAGGATGTATATTTACAAATCCAGTAGATACTGATTCAATAGAGTCTTTCTGTACAATAGTAGGAAACCATAACATAAAATGTAAATCTATCTTATTACCTACCAATAAAGTTCTAAATTCAGGTGTGTTTATATCTAGTGTAGTGTAAACTGCTATATTAGACTCAATACATAAGTCTACTATTTTTCTCTGATATGTGTCACCTTCTATAGTAGTTACAAACTCTATTTTAGTACCTGTACTTATAATATATTTTAATAATACAAAGCCAACATACTTTGCTGCACTAATTGATAGCTTCATTGTTTAAAATTTTAATTTATCGTTAAATCTAGCTTTTAATTTTTCTACTTTTTTATCTTCTTCTGTCATTTTAGACCAGAACATCATTCCAACAGTTTTTCTTTCCATACCTTTAGTAATCTCAGGAAATCCATGCCATGAATAATCACTACATTTAAAAACATTTAATGTATTAAATTTATAAGGAACTCTAGTATGATTTACACCGTCATGTAATCTAACATCAAACGAATCATCATACTCTTCTGATAAACAAAGTATAGCGCTATATTCTCTCTTCCAATCACCATGCAATCCATGAACTTCAGCGTCTATATGCATACCTAAAAATCCTCCTTCACCGTTTACATTTGGTGTTAGCATCATACCTCCACCGTAGTGACCTAGGTCAGGAAATGCGTTTATGGTTAAACCATCAAAAGCTTTGTTGGGGTCAAAATGTGTAGCTATATGATTTAAACATAATAATGCTTCAGTAGGTAATTTCTCTCTACCAAGTTTAGTACAATACTGTACTTGATTATCTTCTGCTCCTCCATATCTAACCCAATCAATATCTGTATTAAAACTCTCAGCTGCAGCTCTTGCTAGAGCTTCAGATGGTATAAAATTAGGTATAGATCTATGCTGTATTTTACATTTATTATCCATTATGTGTTTCTCTTATTTTTTTAAATTCGTCATAACCGTGAATATAATCTGCTGGAGTGTATTTCATATTTGATAATACTAAAAGTACAGCATCTTCACTTCGATATGTTTGTTCATCCCATATCATTTCTGGTATATATAAAGCTTGTTGTGGTGATTCTAATAAAAACGTCCTTGATGAATTACCATCTTTACATGTAACCTCTACTTTACCATGTACACATATTAATAATTGCTTGGTTTTATAATGTGCATGACACCCTCTTAAATCTTCATCCCTTACTCCATAAACATAAAATACTCGTTTAATAGGAAAAGGACAATCATGATTCGATTCAATTGGTACTAAATTACCATCATTTTCTATAACAGTTCTCATGTTATAAAATAATACATCGTCTATTGTTATTTGTTTTTTGCTTGCCATATCTCGTTAAACTCTCCTGGTATTGCTCTAAATTCGTCTTCTGGGTTATATTTTTCTGTAAGGTAGTATAATAGGATTGAACCTGGCTCTAATGCTTTATATCCATGGTATATCCCTGGTGGTATTTCTAATACTCGTGGGCTTCTATCTGAAAGGTATTCAAATTTAGCTCCTTCTTCATGTGTTGCTAACCCTACCTTAAATGACCCTTTTACACATACCCAGTAATCAGTCTGTATATTATGTTTATGCCATGCAACTACATGCTTTGTTGAATTAACGTAAGATATGTTAACTTGACCGGGTCCTATTTTTTCAAATACATTTAGATATCGTTGTGCGCGATCGTCTTCATTAAATTGTATGTTGGTAAAAGAGTAGTTCATAACTATACAAACCTCACCACTGGTACGTGTGTCATAAACTTACCACCTCTATCGATGAAGTCATTTTCATTACCTTTAATTTCTGTAATAAAATTCCATGCTCCAAGGTAAGCATAATCAACAGATTCATCTATTGAATTACCAGGCGCTATAACTGGTATATGCATTCCTGGTGATAACTTACCTTGCTTCTCTGGAGTGGTATCAGTAATACAATCTATTAAATCAGGTCCAATTCCACAGTAGTTAAACACTGTTGTTGATTTTGAAGTAGCTCCGTAACTAATTACTTTCTTACCCTCTTCCTTACATCTAGTTAATAATCTAACTAAATCATTTTTAGACTCTTCAACACGTAATGCTAAACGTTGATACGTTTCAAATCTATCCAATCCTAGAATTCGCTCATAAGCTTTATTCTGTTCGACTGTCTCGTCTATAGAGCTACCTATACGTCCAGCGAATATTCTATTAGAACCACCATGAACAGGTAAATTCTCTACCCTAGTAATCTGCAATCCACTTCGTTTAAGAATATTATCTAAAGCTATTACTGAAAACACATGAGGGTGTTCGTCATAAATCTGGTCATATGAATTATTATTTACTACCTCTGCTAAAGAAGGATCTTCAAATATAAAGGTACCATTTTCTGATAGTAAAGATTCAATTGCACTAAATGCATCATTTAACTCAGGTATATGACACATACAATTTGCTGCAAATATAATGTCTTGTTTACCGTGAGAAGTATTTATTTTATCAGCTAACTCTCTTGACCAGAATTCTGCATATGTAGTATAACCCATATCTTGCGTCTCTTTAGCAAAATTACCACAAGGCTCTACTGAAATAGCTTTACTTGTATCAAAGTGTTTGATAAATACACCATCATTACTCCCTATTTCTAATACTCTAGATTCTGGGTTAATTTTGCTACTTAATAATTTAAAGTGATCTCTACTTGTCTTAGACATTGAACCTCGATACATGTATGTGTCATTAAACATTAAAGGGGGATCAACATATTCTGTTTGAGTAACTAATTTAGTATCTTCGTCGAATGCTACTCCGAGATTAAAAAAATATTCATTTTTTATATCTTCTTTATGTAAAAATCCATTTGCTATAGGTTGCTTACCTAAATCTAAAAACTGCTTTCTCATTATATTCTCCTTATTTAATTTTATTATTATCTTAATATAGTAAATTTATCTGGTATATCCAACTTTATTGATATAATTCTCTGTAAGTTCTCTCCATCCAATAATCTACATGTCGAGGGTTTTGCGGTATAGCATTGAAGTGATATACCCAGCCTGCACTATACATACCCTCTAGAGTATCTGGCCACCAGCTATGGCCAGTTAAATGTAACAGATTTTTTCTAAATAAATCCTGTAAATTGTAACATGGAGGTAAAATTTTTACATCTACTTTAGTATCTTTAAGCATATAATTTACGATAGTTTGATCTGTTCCTGCTTTAATTTTATCAATAGCAAGTTGAATACTATCTTTATACTCAGAATAATAATCCTTCATAGCTGTAAAGAATTTCTTATGATCTTTATTAACTATTTGAAATCCACCGTTTATATATGTTGAAGGGTGAGGAGGTATAGAATCTGGAAATAGCTCTCTATTAAAATCACGTATACTACGTGTTACCCACTCGTAGCACCCGTCATTTATTACACCACAATATTTATGATCTGTCTCTTCAAAGAAGTTAGGACACTCAGGGTGTACTATGGTATCTGCGTCAACCATTAGAATTTGATCATACTCAACATTATTACCTTCAAGTATGTCAAATAGATAATATCGCTGCCATGTAATCTTCATATCTTCTATAGGAAATATTAAATCTTCCCAGACTAAAAGTTCACAGTTATATTTATCACAGAAGTGTTTCCAACTTTTTATTGAATAATCGTAGGATATAGATCTTGAACCATCCCCTACTTTAATATTAGGAATAAATACTATATTTTTCATTTGGTCATCCATTTATGCATCTCAGTTATACCATCTTTTAACTGTATGGTAGGCTTCCAACCGAAATCATCATAAGCTTTTTGTGTATCTGCTCTAAAGTTTCGCTGATCTACCCATTTATTATTAACCATACCCGTAATACCTTGAGGTAGTTTAACAAACTTGTCATTGTACCTATACTCTTTTGAATCAGCTACTCGTATTGTTGATTTTGTAGGTAACTGGTTAATAACAGTCTGTGCAAGTTCACGTATAGTGCATGTAGTACCACCGCTTATGTTATATACTTCACCTTTTGATTTAGAATTTAATGATAACATAATACCATTGACAATATCTGAAACATATGTGTAATCTCTTAATTGATCGCCAGAACCATATATAATTAAATCTTTATCAGTTGTTGCTCGATGTAAGAAATTAACTAAAGCACTGTGATCAAATGTTGCATATCTTGGACCATACCCATAAAATAATCTCAATGAAACAGAATCTAACCCATACATATCAACAAATATCTTACAGTACATCTCACCAGAAAGTTTAGTTACACCATAATGTAGGAACTGCTCCCCTATCATTGATTCATTAAGCGAAGTACTTAACGGAACGCCATTATCAGTTACTAAACCGTATGCTGATACTGACGATATATTAACGACTTTTTTAACACCATGTTCAACAGCTGCTCGTAATACATTATAAGTACCAACAACACCTGTGTCTACATACCCTTGATGCAACCCTCTTCCATCAACACCATACGGGTAAGCTAAATGAAAAACATAATCTATACCTTTACAAGCTTTATAAACTTGATCATAATCACAAATATCAGAGTGTATTATATTAATTTTATCTACAAATGTTTTTATATTAACTATTTTACCTGTACTAAAGTTATCAATTATAGTAACATTAGCTCCATTTGATAGTAGCCGCTCACATAGGTGACTGCCTATGAAACCAGCACCACCTGTTATTAATATGTTTTTGTTTAATAATTCTATCATAACCTATACAATTGTTTTACTCTAAACTGCTCTACATACTTATAACCTTTTTTGAAACTTTGATAATCTGCATGAAAGTGTTTTATTAACTCAGTTTTAAAATACCATTTAGATTGTTGAGATATAAATTCGTTTAATACATTAAGTTTATCATCTAATATATCACTTATATCAACATACATATTAGCTGACCATTCATTTAAAGTTGACGGTGTTCTATATTCTATTACTGTAATGTCTTTATCTCTTGTAAGAGGGGCAGCTAGATCATTAGTCAACCTGTGCTCGAAGTGAGAATCAATATATGTTGGTACAAAAATAGCATCATGATAGCTCTTAAGATATGTATTTTCTATTATATTAACTAACTTATCTTGTGTATTGTTTTTCGGTTTAAGTTTGTCTGTTGTTATTATGTTAACATTGTTAACGTTTGCAACTTTCCATGCATTTATTACTTCTTGATGTCTAACATCACCGTCGGTGCCTTCAAAATCACCTCCTACTGACATAGTTAGTATATCAAAAATAGTGTCTGAGTATTTCATAACAGTTCCAGAGATGCTATACTCAGCGTCATCAGGATGCGGTGATAGGCATAATACTCTATCGAAATTTAATAACTTCATATAACTATCTCTTCAAAATATCTAGTCACTCGAATCTCTTTAGGGTATAGCTTTTTAGGTGAATTCATAATTGTAGTTAAATATATTTCAGCTGGATTTACACCTGCAAGTGTAGCAAAGTATGTACCTCCTCCTAGCCTCGGATTACATTCTATAAGTTTAGGTTCACCACCACTATCTTCTTTCCACTGTATACAGCATGGACCTTGTATTTTTATTAGCTTACATAATTCTTCTGAATTATCTTCTAGCAGCTTATGACGTATAACGCTACCTTTAACAGAAATTCCTGCTTTTACACCATCACGAGTTCTAACCACTGTACCTAGTGAATTACTACTGTTATCACAAAATACATCAACAGTATACTCTTTACCAGGTAGGTATTCCCATAAATGGTTCCCAGCTCCTGCTTCTATTTTTTTAGTACCTCTTGCTCCTGCTCCTTGATCTGGTTTTAAAAAAGCATTACTTATAGGATTAGGCATACTAAAATTGTTATTAAGGTGTTCCCAAAATTTGAATTTATCGTTGCATAACTTAATTGTTTCAAGTGAAGATATATAAAGCTTTACTCCCATACCCTCTAACTGTTGCTTATAAGTTGAAAATAATAGTAATTCTGATTCGCTTGTTGGTAATATAAAATTGATACCTTCTTTCAAGATAATCTCTTTAATCTCATCCCAACCATCAAAAAACATATCTTTCATAGGAGGTACTACGAAATATTTATCAGCTAAAAATAACCCTGCACCCATCTCCTCACAATCGATAGCCACTATATTATACAACTGATTAGAGTTATCTAAAGCTCGTATTGATTTTATTAACCCTATACCTGCTGGGCCTCCTGCTGATGTAACTAAAATATTAATCATACATAAACTCAGTTCCCCATTCTTTAGGAGTTATTATATTAAACGGATAGCATAAATATTCTTCATTAGTAAAAAATTCTTTAATACCTTTCCAATCACTAATATCAGATTCTCTATCCTTACGTTTTCTAGAGAAGTAAAATCTAGGTTCAAGAAAATTAATTTCGTTAACAGTAAGACTAAATTTAGATATTAGATCATCATCACATAAAGCACCAAACTTAAGTAACTTACTCTTAGATGGTTCAAATATCTCAACATTACCAAATCTTAAAAACTCTCTAGTATTATTAAATATATGTTCCCTTGCCCATGATGATATCACAATATCAATATCTGAATTTGAACGTATTCCCATTAGTGACAGTATACCACTTTGACAAATAGTAAATTCTGATTTAGGTATTCCTAATTTTAATATCTCATTAATTCCTACTACATTATCTGTTAAAGGTTTAATTCTATGTATACCATCTTTAACTCTAGGGGTATCATATATTTGTAATTTAGGCATCCAGAAAGGTATATAACTCTCACCACGTATTAATCGACCTATCATAGCATAAGCACGATGTGTACCATGCTTAATAAACCCATTATCAAATTCAACAGGATCAGCTTGCAACAGTTCAGCAATTTCACTATCGGTCATAGATTGTAGTTGCTCATAATAGTCTTTACTTAACGCTTCCCACCCTATCTTATGATGATCAGCTACTCCTTTCTTAAACCCTGCAATCATACAATTAAAGTATTGCCAGTTTTTAGGAGTAAGTTTAGATTGTACATCTATGATATTGTTCTTATCTTTCCAAAATTCAACTACCTCTCTAACTGTACGCAATGTTTTATTATTTAAGCAAATCTCTTTACCTCCTCCTCCAGGTTGAAGTTCCATATTTAAGAAATACTCTAAACTAATAGGAGCATACATATTTTCTTTATTACGTGGATGTTTACCAGGGTGAAAGAAATAAGTATTCTCGCGTATATCATGATCCAACCAATATAACTTTATACCAGTTTTCCAGGCTGCATAATTAAAGCTTAACTGATCACGCTTACTATTGTATTTAACTTCTTCCCACCAAATATTCATAGTATCAATTACATCTTGCTCGTTATGCCGTCTAAATAGTATACCTGATACAATTAGTCCATTGTTTGCAGGATAACCTTGAGATAAATACCCTTCCATCTGTGTTTTAATTATTTCAGGATTATCTTTATAATTGCCATTGTTCTTTTGACCTAGATGAAATATAGCTTGAGCTTCTTGATATATACAATCTCTACTATCCCAAACTTTAGTATGATCAAATATCGCCATATTATCTTTTTCAAGATACTGTGTTACTGCTTTATTTATATCATCTTGTATACCAAAGTTACCATCTACCCAAATACTCACTTCATAATCTGGAAACCATTTATGAGGTAATATTTTATATCGCCTAGCATTTCTTGTAGGATCACTATATACAGCAGGTACCTTAATAATCGTCCAGTTAGCTGATGTAAGTTCGGTATCCGTAAAGCATACAAACTCCCAACCTTCAGGAATATATTTAGGTTCTAGTAAGTTATCATAACTACCAAATATTGCTGTATAGATTACCTTTTTACCCATTAAATATCACACCATGTAGTTCAAGACATGTAACATCATAATCACCACATACCCTTCTTACTCGATCCTTTAGGTCGATAAATAACTCTACATCATTTTGAATGTTAGTATAAAGATCTTCAGCATCAAGCATTATATGATTAATCTTACCAGTATCAAATAATTTACTTAAATTAAGAACTCCTTTTAATGTTTCTATTTTAGGTACAAAACTTACATCTTCCGGTAACATTTCACATATTAAATTTACCTCAGATACTTCCTCAATATTAGAGGTAGCAAAATATTTAATATTGTCATATTTTCTAGTAAATTCTATTGCCTCTATAAGGTTAGAAGATGGCAATGGTGGCTTACTTCTACCTTTTGGGTAATCCAAAAATATATCATAAGGTACATTTACAAATTCTTCTAATTGTTTCGAGTCTTTAACGTGAGCCATATTAATTCTGATGACGACGTCTTTTAAATTTTTAAATTGTGCTAACTGGGTTAAATGATTTGAAATTAAGATCATAATTTTTCTCCTTTACGTATTTTAGTTGCTGAAATTTGTTTTATATTTGTTGGTGGTATGTGTTCTATAATATCATACCCTACTGTTCTACCATAGTTAATTGATTCAATAGGTGGGATAATAATAGTCTTTACAACACCTTCAATTATTAGCTTATCCATCTGCTTATCTATATTTTTCTTTACTTCCTCCGCAGGGTATGGATTTTTTTCAGGCTCTAAGCTATGTATGTCCATAATAGCAATACATACTCTCTTCCCTTGTTTTAACCTCTGCTCGATTAACCATTTATGGCCATCATGAAACGGTTGATATCTACCTACAAATAGTGAATACCTACCTTGGTCTTTATTATAAGTCATTCTTACTCCTCTTTGTATAATGATATACTGAGATTGATAACCCAGCAGCTACGATAATATCTGCTATTGGGTGTACTGTTGGCCAACCAAAGTTCCATATAGAAACTAGTGCTAACCAAACAAGCCATGTTTTATTAAATTGCTCCATTTGAATACCTCTTAACGTTTTTAATTATTAGCTTTACTTCTTCAGTAGTTAGTTTTTCATGAAATGGAATACTAACTGTTTGTTTTGATATCTTTGATGAGTTAATGCAAGTTTCATCTGTAAGTTTATGTGATCTAGATGCTGCTTTACGGTATACATCGACCTCATGTAATGCGTCATAATGAATACCACATACGATATTTTGCTTTCTCATATTATTAATAAATTCAGCTCTATTAGAAACATTAATTCGATACAAATGGTCAGAGGTATTATTATAACCTAAATTAGAATTATATTTTTCTCTAACTGTTTTAAGTTTCATTTTCTTAAAGTCTAATAATTTTAAGTTTTCATTGGCAATATAACACTGTATAGAATTCATGTACATCTTATAGCCAGGAAATTGTATATTTCTATCCCAGTTATTATGAGCATACGTCATACCGTTCATAGTTGCTTCTTTAAACCATTTTATCTTTTCATAATCGTTTGATACTATAATACCACCATCTGAGCTACCAATTGGTTTAGTAGGGTAAAAACTAAATATCATTAAATCATCGTTATTAGCTTCTTTTATAAACTGATTTTTATCTACTTTTTGAGCTGAATCAATTATTTTATAATTATTAAATTCATGAAGTATATATGAGTCACCTACCCATTCTGTATCATCAGTAAAATCTAAACTACAACCTGCAGTAAGGATAGCATTACACACAACTGGTGGTATCATGCTTGGTACCTTTACATGTGCTTGTTTATCTAACATTGCTAAAAATATAGCACTAGTAGCACTATTAACTGAGCATGCATATTTTGCTCCTACATATTCACAGAAATTATCTTCAAACTCTTTTACGTGAGTTGAGTGTAGGTAGTGATTAAAATCAGCAGTATCGATTTTATAATTTGGTATATTAAATAAATTAATCATTATATACTTCTATTGTTTTAGCTATACCATCACTTAGTTTTACTTTAGGTGACCACTTAGTAGCTGAGTTAAATTTATCGGTAGATGATATATAATCTCTATATTCTACTGAAGCTAGCTCGATAGTATTATAGTTTACACTAGTACCAGGTATTTGGTTAACAATCTCTTGCCATACATCCTCGATAGTTCGCCTCTTGTTTGATCCTAATAAAAATCTACTACCGTTATAGTATATATCATCTATATCTAGCAATAACTGAAATGCATCTATTACATCATCAATATACAGATAATCTCTTAAACAAGATTTATTATCAAATAAAGTTACAACATTATTAGTTATAGCATTCTTTATAACTCTATTAACCACCATTCTATCCATAAGATCTATAGATGTTGATGGACCATAAACATTGGGTAACATAAGGACTGTATACTTAACATTATGCAATTTATTAAGTATACGTAAATAATTTTCACCTAGTAATTTGTGAGCTGACCATATTGCAGCTACCTCTTCACGAGTATCTTCTGTAATAGTTGTACTATCAATGTTACCGAACACATTAGTAGAACTTGTAAATACTATTTTAGGAGATATATTTTTTAGTTTACATGCTTCATGTAACTGTAGCATAGATTGTGAGTTAACTCTCCAATCTCTAATAATATCAATATCGGTATTTGTATGCTCAACTGCTGCTAAATGGTATATAATATCGATATCTTTAGATAGGTTTATACACCAATCATCAATATTAACTACATCACCTTGAAATAATATAACATTATTTGTAAGTTGCAATCTTTTAGTTAACATAGATCCTATGTAACCAGTATGCCCTGTTATTAGTATATTACTCATATTTGATTCATAATTTTTTGTAAAGATTCTTCAGGTGTATCATCTGTAGTATCTAT
>TARA_B110000858_G_scaffold48721_1_pt1 | contig 15682 bp, 10 predicted proteins | sample TARA_B110000858 | Tara Oceans TARA_B110000858 (sample SAMEA4398247) | marine metagenome | biome: Polar Biome; feature: [SRF] surface water layer (ENVO:00010504); material: water (ENVO:00002006), including particulate matter (ENVO:01000060) such as... | depth 5 m | reverse complement strand
TTTTCGTGACATCCTTAAGTGGCTTTATTATAATCTCGCTCCTTTTTTCTTTTAAAAGAAGCATGTTTGTGCGCTGTGGATTTGTGCTCTTCTGGGCGCTAACTATTAGCAGTCCAGTCCATTCAATTCTCTATTTAAGTAAAACACTGTCAACTTGGTATATTTTGTATGAAAAAATTTGTCGGCCATGAAAAAGAGGGTCTCTATGACCCAGCCAACGAACATGACGCCTGTGGTGTTGGTTTCGTAGTTGATATAAAAGGTCGCAAGTCCCACCAAACAGTAGTTGATGCATTAACGATACTTAAAAACCTTCTTCATAGGGGTGCCTGCGGCTGCGAAGAAAATACGGGTGATGGCGTGGGTATTCTCATACAAAAACCGCATAAGTTTTTCGTTCGAGAATGTAAAAAAATTGGTATTGAACTTCCTGAAGAGGATCAATATGGGGCAGGACTAGTTTTTCTGCCAACAGATGTTAAACAAGCTGATCGTTGTCAGCAGATTATTTCCGGCATAGTTGAAGAAGAGGGTCAGGTTCTCCTCGGTTGGCGTGATCTACCAATTGATGATTCAATGCTTGGTCCCAGCGCCGTGGCGGGTGAACCAGATTTCAAACAGGTTTTTATCGGGCGTGGGGAGCAAATAAAAGACTCGTCGGCTTTCGAACGTAAGCTCTATGTAATACGTAAAAGAGCAGAAAATACAATCTGGAATTCTGATTTGTCTGAACAGGAACTGTTTTATGTTCCGTCATTGTCCTATCGCACTTTTGTTTATAAGGGCATGCTTACCGGCACTCAGATCGAACCTATGTTTCCAGATATTACCGATCCCGATGTTGAGTCTGCCCTTGCACTGGTTCATCAGCGTTTTTCCACTAATACCTTTCCTGCCTGGCGACTCGCCCACCCTTTCAGATATGTAGCACACAATGGGGAGATCAATACAGCACGAGGTAACGCTAACTGGATGCGTGCACGTGAGGCCCTATGTGAATCTGATTTATTTGGAGATGATTTAAAGAAACTATTTCCCATCGTTATTGAAGGTGGCAGCGATTCTGCGACATTTGATAATGTAATGGAGTTTCTGCATATGGCAGGGCGGCCATTGCCGCATGCAATGTTAATGATGATTCCCGAAGCCTGGTCGGGAAACGAGTCCATGGACGCAGAACGTCGTGCATTTTATGAGTACCATGCCTGTCTCATGGAGCCCTGGGACGGACCTGCCTCTGTTGCCTTTACGGATGGTGAGGTAATCGGTGCAGTGCTGGATCGTAATGGTCTGCGTCCTTCACGTTATTACGTTACCAATGATGACCGTGTCATTATGGCCTCCGAAGTAGGCGTGCTGGAAATCCCACCTGAAAACGTTAAGCAAAAAGGACGCTTGCATCCAGGCAGGATTTTCATGGTTGATACAAAGCAAGGTCGTATCATTGGTGATGCAGAACTCAAGGAAGCGTTTGCAAAAGAACAGCCCTATGGCGATTGGCTTAAGGCACACATGATGCCCATAGAAAATTTGCCGCAGCCCAAGCAAATTCATGGCAACGATCCAGATACTTTATTACAAAGACAACAGGCATTTGGATACACCCACGAAGATTTAAGAATATTAATGGCGCCGATGGCCACAAATTCTCTGGAACCAACAGGTTCTATGGGTACCGATACGGCACTCGCGGTGTTGTCAAACCGGTCTCGTCTTCTTTATGATTATTTCAAACAACTTTTTGCACAGGTTACCAATCCGCCTCTGGACGGTATTCGCGAAGAACTGGTAACTCAGGTGAGCTCGACAATTGGACCAGAGCGCAACCTCTTGAAGCCAGGACCAGAATATTGTCGCCAGCTTAAGTTAAGTTCGCCCGTGATCAGTAATGAAGAGCTGGCGCGAATACGCGATGTTGATCTGCCGGGCTTTAAAACAAAAACTATCTCAGTTGTTTATGCAGTCGCCGATGATGCTGCTGGACTTGATAGCGCGCTAGAGCAGGTTTTTGTCCAGGCAGATGAGGCAATCGCCGAAGGATATACATATCTCTTACTTTCAGATCGAGAGATTGATAAAGATCATGCTCCAATTCCGATATTGCTGGCCTGTGCCAGTGTTCACCATCATTTGATACGAAATGGTTCGAGAGCGAAAGTTGGGATCGTGCTGGAATCAGGTGAGCCGCGTGAAATACATCACTTTGCTACTTTAATTGGCTATGGTGCCGGTTGTATAAATCCCTACCTGGCATTTGAATCCCTCGGGAATTTGATTGGCAAAGGTCATATTCCAAATATGCCACATGAAGAGGCGACACAGAACTTTATCAAGGCCGTAAACAAAGGTCTGACAAAAACCATGGCCAAGATGGGCATCTCCACTGTTCAGTCTTATCGTGGTGCTCAAATTTTTGAAGCTATTGGATTGAATAAAGAGTTCGTCGATAAGTATTTTACCTCGACAGCCTCTCGCATCGGTGGAATAGGTCTTGAGGAAATCGCCAATGAGGCGAGCCTGCGCCATCATAATGCTTTTCCCGCGCGCCCGGTAAAACGACCCGATCTGGACTGGGGTGGGGAATATCAATGGCGGCGCGATGGCGAGTATCACCTGTTTAATCCAGATACCGTATTCAAGTTACAACACGCAACCCGCTCCGGGCAGTATGAGATCTTCAAGGAATATACTTCTCTGGTTGATGAGCAAAATGAACACCTCGCGACTTTACGCGGCTTGTTTGAATTCGAAGGTACCAATCAGCCTATCCCCCTAGAGGAAGTTGAACCGATTGAAGGGATACTTGCACGTTTTTCAACCGGTGCCATGTCATACGGTTCAATTAGTCAGGAAGCCCATGAAACATTGGCGATCGCTATGAATCGTCTTGGTGGAAAGTCGAATACTGGTGAAGGCGGCGAAGATCCCAATCGATATACGCCGGATGAAAATGGTGATTTGAGAAGAAGTGCAATCAAACAAGTTGCTTCTGGCCGTTTTGGAGTGACCAGCGAGTATCTTGCCAATGCTGATGACCTGCAAATAAAAATGGCCCAGGGTGCGAAACCCGGTGAGGGCGGACAACTGCCTGGCTCCAAGGTTTATCCTTGGATTGCAAAGGTTCGTCATTCCACGCCAGGTGTCGGTTTAATTTCGCCCCCACCGCATCATGATATTTATTCTATTGAGGACATCGCACAACTGATCCACGATTTGAAGAATGCAAATCCACAGGCACGTGTGCATGTGAAACTTGTTGCGGAAGTTGGGGTCGGTACTGTTGCAGCCGGTGTGGCCAAAGCACATTCCGATGTTGTCCTTATCTCTGGTTATGATGGCGGCACTGGCGCCTCGCCAATCAGTTCGCTAAAGCACGCAGGCTTGCCATGGGAGTTAGGTCTGGCGGAAACGCAGCAGGTACTTGTTCAGAATGGTTTGCGTGATCGAATCGTTGTACAAGCTGACGGCCAGTTGAAAACTGGACGAGATGTCATCATTGCGGCTTTACTAGGTGCAGAAGAATTTGGTTTCTCAACAGCACCTCTGGTTGTAATGGGCTGCATCATGATGCGTGTTTGTCACTTGAATACCTGTCCGGTGGGTGTCGCAACTCAAAACCCCGAGCTTAGAAAGAAGTTTACCGGCAGTCCTGAGTTCGTTGAGAATTTCTTTAGATATATTGCTGAAGAAGTGCGCGAGTACATGGCGGCACTGGGATTTCGTACGGTAAATGAAATGATTGGCCAGGTGGACTCTCTGCAAACGAGAAAAGCAATCGATCACTGGAAAGCTGCGGGTCTTGATTTTACGAATATCCTGTATAAACCCAAAGCGCGTCCAGGCGATGAAGTTTATTGTGTTAACAAGCAGGATCACGGCCTCGAAGAATCTTTAGACTTTACGACTATAGTCCCGCTGTGTAAGGACGCGCTCGAAAGGAAGAAGCCGGTAGATATTACCCTGCCTATATTCAATACCAACCGTACGGTAGGCACCATACTCGGCTATAACATTACCAAGCGTTATGGTGGAGAAGGCTTACCTGAAGATACCATTAACATTCATTTCAATGGCTCCGCAGGTATGAGCTTTGGTGCCTTCATACCCAAAGGGGTAACTCTCACACTGGAGGGTGATGCAAACGATTATCTTGGCAAGGGTCTATCCGGGGGTAAGATTATTGTCTATCCGTCGCGGCACTCTACCTTTGTGGCTGAAGAAAATATTCTGGTAGGTAATGTCCTGCTATACGGAGCAACCTTAGGTGAGGCTTATTTTCGAGGTATTGCTGGTGAGCGTTTTTGTGTTCGTAATAGTGGCGTCAATACCGTAGTTGAAGGCGTGGGTGATCACGCATGTGAATATATGACTGGCGGACGTGTAGTTGTTATTGGCGACACAGGTCGTAATTTTGCTGCGGGTATGTCGGGTGGCATTGCTTATGTGCTGGACGAAGCTGCGAATTTTGCCGGACTATGCAATCAGGGCATGGTTGATCTTGACCCTCTTGAAGAAGATGAAGATCTGGAAACTGTAAAAACATTACTGACAAAACATGTTCAATACACTCAAAGTACCGTCGCACGTAAAATCCTAGATAATTGGTCGACTTACCAGTCAAAGTTTATCAAAGTGATGCCAAAGGATTATAAGCGAGTGCTCACCGCTATTAAAAAGGCAAAGCAAGATGGTGTTTCAATAGATGATGCCGTGATGGAGTCCGCTCATGGGTAAACCGACAGGCTTTATAGAATTTGATAGAGAGAAGCAGCCTTACCGGCCTGTAGAAGAACGACTACAGGACTGGAACCAGGTTATGCAACCATGGTCGGTCGAACCCTTAAAAGCCCAGGCTTCACGTTGTATGGATTGTGGTATTCCATTTTGCCATCAGGGTTGTCCGCTCGGTAATCTGATTCCCGACTGGAACGATCTGGTTTATCGTGATCAATGGATGGAAGCCATCGAGCGCTTACATGCCACAAACAATTTCCCTGAATTTACCGGTACTTTATGCCCTGCCCCCTGCGAAGGCTCTTGCGTGCTCGGTATTAATGAAGATCCAGTTACGATCAAGGCGGTCGAACTCTCAATAATTGATAAAGCCTGGGAAAATGGCTGGATTAAACCTGAACCAGCAGAAGTCCTTACCGGGAAGACAGTTGCCATAGTTGGCTCAGGGCCTGCGGGACTAGCAGCAGCACAACAACTCGCCCGTGCAGGTCATGAAGTTACCCTGTTCGAGAGAGATGATCGTATTGGTGGCCTGCTTCGCTATGGTATTCCAGAGTTCAAGATGGAAAAGAAACAGCTAGATCGCAGGCTCGAGCAAATGCAGGCAGAAGGCGTTATTTTCAAGACCGATAGCCATGCTGGTCAGAATTTGTCTGTCGAAGAATTACAAAATGATTTTGACGCAATCGTGCTGAGTGGTGGCGCCTGCAATGCGCGTGATTTGCCGGCAGCGGGTCGTGAGTTAAAAGGTATTCATCAGGCTATGGAATTTCTGCCGATACAAAACAAGCTTTGCGAAGGCGATGATGCAGAAAATAATTTTATTAGCGCCAAAGATAAGCATGTCATTATTATCGGTGGCGGTGATACCGGTGCTGATTGTCTGGGTACGTCAAATAGGCAAGGCTGCAAGTCAGTGCACCAGCTTGAAATTATGCCAAAACCGCCAAATAGTAGGCATGAAGACAATCCCTGGCCCGAATGGCCAAATATATTTCGTACCGCATCTGCACATGAAGAAGGTGTGGAGCGAGTCTATGCAGTTAATACAAAACGCTTTATAGATGATGGTGATGGCAATGTGAAAGCATTGCAATTAGTCAATGTAAAAATGAAAAATAGTGATGGCCGCATGAGCTTTGAAGAAGTAAAAGATAGTGAACAGGAACTGCCCTGTGATCTCGTTCTCCTAGCTATGGGTTTTCTCGGTCCTGAGAAGCCAGGCATGCTTGAACAACTTGGTGTAGAACTAAACAGCCGAGGCAATGTTGTCGCCGATCCACTAACATGGATGACCAGTGTCGATGGCGTTTTTGCGGCAGGAGACATGAGACGCGGTCAGAGCTTAATTGTCTGGGCAATAGCTGAAGGGCGAAGTGTTGCCGCTGGCGTTGACAAATATCTAATGGGTGCTACAGATCTACCAAGACCGGTCTAATTATCGCTAAAAATTTATGAGCTCTGAAATAAAACCGTCTGACCCATGGATCGTATGGACAAGCTACGGTATCGCCACGTAAGTAGAATCGCAGCAACGCTAAGAGCTAATATGAGGGCCACCCAAATATAGTGAGGTGGTGTTTGGTAGGTTATCGCGGCAAGATAAGCTAATGGAAAACCCATAACCCAGAATGCGAAAAGATTGATTACCATCGGTACTGCGGTGTCCTTGTAGCCACGCAGTGCTCCAGCAGCACCAATTTGAATTCCATCGGCAATCTGAAAAATAGCAGCCATTAGAAGCAGGCTTATGGCGATCCCCATAACCGCAACGTCGCCCGTGTAGAGACCAACAATAGATTCTCTAAAAATAAGAAGAAAAATAGCTGAAATAGTCATAAAGACCGCACAAAAAAATATTCCAAGCCAACCACTAAATTGCGCCTCACGTAATTTTCCAGCGCCAATTAATTGCCCCACCAAAACAGTTGTTGCTCCGCTTAGCGAAAGTGGAATCATGAACGACATCGATGCAAAATTAATGGCTATTTGATGGGCTGCAGCAATATCTGTGCCGCGGGTTCCCATCAGAATCGTAATAGCAGAAAAAAGACCAGCCTCAGCTGTGATCGTAATTGCGATTGGCACGCCGAGGAAAATAATCTCCTTGAATACATCAAACCTGAGGGGCGCTGCCCGTGAGAAAAGATTAAAAGGTCGATAATGTTTACTCTTTACTACAAATCCGATGAGAATAAACATGGTAATCCACATCGTAATAGCACTTGCATAACCACAGCCAACCGCCCCAAGTGCTGGCGCGCCAAAGTGGCCGAACATCAACACATAGTTAAGAAAAACATTGCAAATCAGTGAAAATATCGACGTGAATATTATCGGCCGCAGATAGCCAATCCCTTCAGTCGTGAATCGCAATGCCAAGAAAACGAAGATGGCTGGGGCACCAAAAGTAACAGCATTAACGTAACCAACGGTCATACCTCGAAACTCTGGGTCGATACCGAAACGCTCTAGCAACGGTGCAGCAGCAAATTGCCCTAGCAGTAGTATTGGAATGCTCAAGATCACACCCAGATAGATTCCCTGCCGCATGTAGCGACCAATGAGATCATAATTCCCCGCGCCAAAATGCCGTGCAATTATCGGTGATAATGCCATCAGCATGCCAAGACAAAACAAAAATCCAACAAACCAGAAACTGCTGCCCACAGCGACTGCGGCGAGCTCTCTGGCGCCGATACTGCCTGCCATGACTGCATCCGCGAAGCCTATTCCTGCTATCGAAAGATTGTTAATAATCAATGGTCCACTTAGAAGCAACAGTGCCTTCGTCTGCGTTTTATATTCTGTGAAGCTAATTCGATTCATTAGTGTATGTTAGCTTACGATAGCGCTCTTGAATGCAGTAAAATTGAGATGTGCGATGATAAACTACTAAGGAGCCAGGCATGCTGCATAATCTACAATCAAGAAGAGTCGCAGTAATAGGTGGATCACGAATTCCTTTTTGCCGATCGCACTCGGTATACAGGAATTGCACGAATAAGGACTTAATGGTTGCCGCACTCGACGGTGTGGTAAATAAGTTTGATCTGAAGGGCCAAACACTCGGTGAAGTCGCCTTGGGCGCCGTCATCAAACATTCCAGCGACTGGAACCTCGCAAGAGAGAGCGTTATCGAATGTGGGCTTTCGTTACGAACACCAGCAATTGATCTTCAGCGCGCCTGCGGAACGAGCCTCGAAGCCGCCATTTTGATCGCAAACAAAGTTGCTCTCGGACAGATTGAAGCAGGCATTGCCGGTGGCACCGATAGCATCAGTGACGCACCGGTTGTTTATCCAGACGAATACCGAAAACTCCTAATGGAAATTCATCGCGCACACTCGCCGTTGGAGCGTATTAAGCCAATTTTCAAGATACGTGCGCGACATTTCAAGCCACAATTTCCAGGTGTAACGGAACCGCGAACCGGTCTTTCCATGGGTGAAAGCACGGAATTTATGGCGAAGAAATGGGACGTGCGCCGCGAACATCAAGATCAATTGGCATTATCGAGCCATGTCAAAGCTGCTGCTGCATACGACGCCGGTTGGTTTAACGATCTGGTAGTGCCATTCGAAGGCGCGGAAAAAGACAACAATATTCGATGTGATACAACTTTCGAAAAACTTTCGTCCCTTAAGCCCGTTTTCGACAAGAGCGATAAAGGCACAATGACTGCGGGTAATAGCACATCACTAACTGATGGTTCTGCTGCAATCCTTCTTGCATCGGAAGACTGGGCTCGCAAGAAAAATCTGCCAGTGATGGCATACCTTACCTTTGCAAAAGCCAGTGCTGTCAATTTTATCACTGATGAGGGCTTGTTAATGGCGCCGGCCTACGCCGTCTCGGATATGTTAAAGCAGGCAAACTTAGGCCTTCAAGAATTCGATTTTTATGAGATTCATGAGGCCTTTGCTGCACAAACGCTTGCAACACTCAAAGCATGGCAATCAGAGGATTTTTGTCGTGACAACCTAGGCAGGAATGAACCTATGGGCCTCATTAATCTAGAACGACTCAACACCAAGGGCGGGAGCATTGCGATTGGGCATCCGTTTGCTGCGACTGGCGCTCGGATTGTCGCAACGATGGCAAAACTACTACATGAAAAAGGCTCTGGCCGAGGGTTAATTTCAGTTTGTACGGCTGGCGGTATGGGCGTAACTGCGATCATGGAGTCCGCATAAATATTTTGTTTTTTATTTAATTATATCAATAATGGCATTTGCCCAGCTATCTGAATAATTTAATGACTCAACATAATCTAAGTTCTCTCCTCCAGATTCGAGAAATAATTCTGTATATTCATCTCCTATTTCAATAATTGTCTCTAAGCAATCTGCAGTAAAAGCTGGTGAAAAAACAAGAATATTTTTATTGCCATCCTTTGGCATAGATTCAAGAACTTTATCAGTGAAAGGTGTCAACCATTTATTAGTTAATCTAGATTGAAAGGTAACAATATATTGATCGGGCTGAATGTTTAATCTGCCAGCTAATATTTTTGTTGTCTCATAAGTGGTTGCTTTATAACAAAATTTATTCTTATCGGTTATTTTTGTCTGACAATCATGATCACTACAAATTGAATCTACATACACATTATCAACGTGACTATTAGGCAGTCCATGATAACTAAAAATTATCTTGTCATATGAATCAACATTAAATTTATTTGCTTTTTCTACCCAAGCATCAATAAATTTATCATTATTATAAAACTGATTGATGAATGTTATTTTAGGAACAACCCACTTTTTAGAGATAACTTGTGAAATTTCTTCGTAAACAGAACCTGTCGTTGCAGCAGCATAATGAGGGAAAAGAGGTAATATAATTACTTCATCTGGATTTTTAGAAAGCATCTTATTCAAAACGTCTTTGATAGATGGGTTCTGATATCGCATAGCAAAATCAACATCATGGTCTGGAAGTTTTTCTCTTAATTTTTCTGCTAGTTTTTTAGTATTGTGAAGCAATGGAGAACCTGTATCTTCATCCCAAACTTTTTGATAAATTTTTGAAGATGAGAATGATCTCAATGGAACAATAATGAAGGTAACAAGAATAAATCTTAAAATTGGATTCCTGTTAATTACCCTTCCATCCATCAAAAACTGTCTTAAGTATTTAAAGACACTAAAATAAGTAGGTTTATTTGGTGTTCCTAAATTAACTATTAATAATGATTTCTTCATACAACTTTCAAATTTCTAAGTTAAGGGTGCAATATTATAAATAATATACATTGGTTATAGTTTTAAGCTAATAGCTTCTGCACGAAGCGCATAGGCTTCTTTAATTTTATATCCTAGAGTAATTCGTCTATAAGTTCAGTCGCTCTTTCCAGATAGGCGCTACCAAACAAATTAAGATGATTCAACACATGGTACAGCTGGTAGAGCTTCAATCGTACTTGATGGCCTTCGCGTAGCGGCCAACTGGACTCGTAGGCATCGTAAAAGTCTTTGCCGAAGCCTCCGAATAACCGCGTCATCGCCAAATCAGTCTCTCTATCACCATAATAGACCGCAGGATCGAATATCACTGGACCACCCAGAGAGCAGCCCCAGTTACCAGCCCAAAGATCGCCATGTAGTAATGACGACTCAACTTCGCTGTTGTCGAAGTAGATTGGCAGACGCTTTATCAGGCGCGAGCCACGCTCCTGCAATTCACCTGAAAATCCGTTTTCAGCAGCTAACCGCAACTGGAACCGAAGTCGTTGATCGCGAAAAAAATCGACCCAGTTTTCTGTCCAGTCGTTCAGCTGCGGCGTAAGCCCAAGAGTATTGTCTCTGTGCCACCCGTGGCGCTCGGCGTTCGTACGATGTAACTCTGCGAGCTGCGCCCCTAGTTTTGTTTCTACTACTGCACTAGCAGGACCAAAATCGATCCACTCAAGCGCCAAGAAGGTCTCTGTATCGGTGCTTCCGGCCGTGATAACTTCAGGCACGCGGACTGCACCTGCCCTGGCTATCTCCGACAAACCCTCCGCTTCTGAGAGGAACATCTGGGTGGACGATACTGGGCCAGTCTTAATGAAAAGGTCCGCGCCATCGCCCGAGAGTCGCCAAGCTGCGCTGATATCTCCACCGATTTCAGGGGTAGGAGTGCCGCTGCGATCGAGTTGTTGCAGGATGGATGACCAGTCGGGCATTTCTAGTCCCTGGTGTCCTAGTGGCGGTAAATATCGGAGACCCGCTCAGCCTGGCGACGTAGTGCCATACCAATTCCTGCCTCGTCATATAGCGCATTAATCTCGCCAAGTCTCGGTGCGGCCGGCTGCATTAACTTCTCCACATTTTCCATCGGTGCATCGCACGCAATGCCAGTCAATCGACGCGCGAGATAAGCATCATCTTTATGGTCATTGAGTTTCTCACCAAGCGTTTTAGATCCACGGACATTCACCTCATGCACTTTGTCGAGATTAGCGTAGATTTCGTCCAGGCTGCCAAAGTGCTGCAACAAGACCGTCGCAGTTTTCTTGCCAACACCGGGCACACCTTTGATGTTATCAACTGCATCGCCTGCCAAAGCGAGAAAGTCTGCGATTTGCTCAGGCCATACGCCAAACGAGCCCGGAATCTCTTCGTAGCCCAGCTTTCCCTTGCCAGCAAAATCCCAAAAAATATCTTCCTTGGTTAGTAACTGGGTTAGATCTTTGTCGCGAGTAATGATAGTAGATGGGCGACCATTTCTTCGGCCATGATGAACCAGTGTTCCGATCAGGTCATCAGCCTCATATGCTGGGCTGCTTTGCTCCATTAAGCCAAGCGCCCGCACAAAACGACGGCATTGCTCAAACTGACGCTTCAGCTCTGGTGGCGCAGGATCCCGATTGGCTTTGTACGCAGGATAAATCTCAGTTCGATAACATTCGGTCATGCTTTCATCGAACAAAACAGCAACGTATTCTGGCGTAACGCTCTCCATGAAATCACCAATGAAACGACAAAACCCGTACAACGCATTCACGGGATTACCATTATCATCAACCATGTCATCTGGCACCGAGTAATACGCACGAAAGACGTACACGCTGGCATCAATTAGATATTGCATGGGACAACAACAAGATTATGCGATAAGTGTAGATTTCGCTTCACGCGCTCAATCATGAAAAAGTACCTCAACGATCTCTTCTCCATTGGAGAGATGATCGCTGAGTCGCGCATGCAATGGGCTCGATCTTGGGATATGTGCCAGCAGGTATTGCATTTGGTCGACGAGAACTCGCCGTCCCTTGAGGTAAATATATTCCGCGTAATTTGGCGTAAACGGCACAGCGATCAACTTCATCACAGCCTGTTCCGGGGTTCGTCCGCCCTTATAGTTATTGCAACGGCGACAAGCGGTAGCGACATTACTCCAGCGATCGCGGCCACCCTGTGAGACGGGTGTAATATGGTCCCGCGTCAGGTCTCTTGTCATGTATCGATTACCGCAGTAGAGGCACAGGTTTGCGTCGCGCTTGAAAAGAGTTCGATTATTCAACGGCGGCACGTATTGATCCCGGTTTCGAGACAAGCTCTGACTGGTGCCGTGCGTTGCGATGATGGAATTAACGTCGACCCGACTACGCCGGCCATCGAGCGAACTGTGGCCACCGAAAACCGTGTAGAGCAGCGTACCGCAGTCATACGCTACCTGCTCGGCGTGGTAAAGACGGACCGCGTCGCGGTAATCAATCCACTCCAAAGGCATACCAGCAACATCAGTCCTTAAAACCTGTTGCGAAATATCGGATGCGATTCCAGCGAGCATATCCACCCCTCTTAGGATGACTCCGATTATGCCAACTTTAGAGAGCCTTCAACACCTCATCGAGCGTTTCTTTCGCATCGCCAAATAACATTCGCGTGTTATCTTTGAAGAAAAGCGGGTTTTGCACTCCTGCGTAACCGGTTGCCATGCTGCGCTTAAGAACAATCGACGCCTTACCCTTCCAGCACTCAAGCACTGGCATTCCGGCGATCGGACTATCAGGATCGGTCAATGCTGACGGATTAACGATGTCATTTGCGCCGATTACGATCGACACATCGACTTCCAGAAAATCCGCATTGATTTCGTCCATCTCGAAAACGATGTCATACGGTACTTTGGCTTCTGCCAACAAGACATTCATATGCCCTGGCATGCGTCCAGCGACTGGGTGAATTCCAAATCGAACGTTGATCTTCTTCGCTCGCAGAGCCTTCGTGATTTCATACACCGTATGTTGGGCCTGAGCCACGGCCATGCCGTAACCCGGAATGATCATGACCTCTTTCGCCCCCGCCAACAGCGCGGCAGTTTCGTGCGCGTCGATGGGGACGACTTCGCCCTGATCTTCATCGCTGCCGCTACTGGCTGAAATGCCACCGCCCGTTCCGAATCCGCCTGCAATAACAGCAATGAATTTTCGATTCATCGCCCGGCACATGATGTAACTTAAGATCGCGCCGCTTGAGCCCACCAGAGCTCCTGTAACGATTAACAAATCGTTACCCAACATGAATCCCGTCGCAGAGGCGGCCCAACCGGAGTAGCTATTAAGCATTGAGACGACAACGGGCATATCAGCACCACCAATCGCCACCACCATGTGGATGCCAAATAGCAGCGCGATCACTGTCATGATGATCAAGGGCTCCATACCGCTGCCTGCTGCAGACTGCAGGACGAATTCACGTCCGAACCAAATCGCACCGAGCAGGAGGCCCAGATTAAAGAAATGACGTCCCGGTAATGTAAGAGGCTTGCCGCCGATACGGCCGGATAATTTACCGAACGCGATAACTGAGCCAGAAAACGTAACAGCACCGATCAAGATACCGAGATATGTCTCTATGTCGTGGATCGTCAGTTCAGCGCCGGTAAAGTGCGATAGCCTTCCGGGATCCATGAAGCTTGCGTAGCCGACTGCGACCGCAGCCGCGCCGACCAGGCTGTGCAGGACTGCTACCAGTTCCGGCATCTGCGTCATTTGCACGCGACGGGCCAGAATGACGCCGATACTTCCACCAATGAGCAGCGCAACGAGCAATATTTCGTAATGTCGCTCTACAACACCGAGGATCGTCGCCAACAGCGCGATCGTCATACCGATAATGCCGTACCAGTTGCCGCGTCGTGCAGTTTCCTGGTTAGACAAGCCGCCCAGCGCGAGAATAAAAAGAATGGTCGCAATGATGTACGACACCGTAACTATGCCTTGGCTCATTATCTCAACCTCACCTACGGAACATTTCGAGCATACGGTGTGTGACGGCGAAGCCACCCGCAATGTTGATACTCGTTAAAAGAACGGTTGCCGCAGCAATCCACATAATCGTCGCGTTGGCTGCGCTAATTTGCAACAAAGCGCCAATTACGATGATGCTCGATATCGCATTCGTCACACTCATCAAGGGCGTGTGCAGTGCGGGTGAGACATTCCAGATCACCATGTAGCCAACGAAACAAGCCAGAACGAATACCGTGAAATGCGCCATAAAAGATTCCGGCGCGACCGCGCCAAGCCCCAGTAACGCCAGACCACCGACAATCATGCTGATGACCGGACCCATAACTGACGGCTTTTCTTTAACGACGACCGGCGCTGGAGCTGGCTCGGCCTTCTTTGGTGCTGCTGAGAGTTTCGGTGCAGGCGGTGGATAGGTTATCTCGCCGTCCTTGCAGACTGTCGCGCCTCGAACGACTTCGTCGTCGAAGCTATTAACAATATTGCCATCCTTCTCCGGCGTCATGTCAGTCAACAAATGTCGCAAATTGGTCGCGTACAATTGGCTGGCCTGTGCAGCCATACGGCTCGGCAAGTCGGTGTAACCAATAATCGAAACGCCATTTTCTGTCTTAACGACCTTATCCGCTTCAGTTAGCTCGCAGTTACCTCCTTGTTCTGCTGCAAGGTCAACGACGACGCTACCGTCCTTCATTGAGTGCACCATGTCGGCCATGATCAATTTCGGAGCGGGTCGTCCCGGAATCAACGCTGTTGTAATGATGATATCGACTTCTTTGGCCTGCTCACGAAACAACGCCATCTCGGCATCGATGAATTCCTTACTCATTATTTTGGCGTAACCCCCTTCGCCCAAGCCGTCTTCATCGTCTTCGAAATCGAGCATTAGGAAATCGGCATCCATGCTCTCGACCTGCTCTTTTACCTCTGGGCGGGTATCGAATGCACGAACAATCGCGCCCATGCTTTTGGCCGCACCGATAGCAGCAAGACCAGCAACACCAGCCCCAATAACCATGACTATGGCGGGCGGTACTTTGCCAGCCGCCGTTATTTGTCCAGTAAAGAATCGCCCGAAATGCTGTGCTGCTTCGACAATCGCGCGATAGCCGGCGATATTGGCCATTGAACTCAGCGCATCCATTTTCTGCGCGCGCGATATCCGCGGCACACTGTCCATTGCCATCGCGGTAACGCCACGATCAGTCAATTCTTTCACGAGCTCAGGATTTTGCGCAGGCCAGAGGAAACTGATCAAGGTTTGACCGGCGGATAGTTTTTCTGTCTCGCCGTTTTCGGGCGCCCTAACTTTGAGAATTATTTGGGATTTCGACCAAATATTATCTGCCGTCGTAATTTCGCAACCAGCTGCTTTATAAGCATAATCTGAATAATTCGCTGCCGCTCCTACTTGCGATTCGACCGCAACATCATAGCCGAGCTTAATAAGCTGGGTAGCGACATCTGGAGTCGTTGCAACCCGCTGTTCCCCACCGTGAATCTCTCTCGGTACCCCAATCCTCATACATACACCTCCATTTAGACTGCGGCAGTCTAACGGAGGTGGTCAGCGGGCACAAAGCAAACTCTGCAGGTGCTAAAATAACGCCCCAGCAATGGCACAGTTGACAAGGTAAAAGACTCTTTTCGGATATCATGCAAAGCCAGTGAGCGAAAACCCCATACTCAGGATCGCGGTCAACGTCC
>TARA_B110000858_G_scaffold198461_1_pt1 | contig 15691 bp, 14 predicted proteins | sample TARA_B110000858 | Tara Oceans TARA_B110000858 (sample SAMEA4398247) | marine metagenome | biome: Polar Biome; feature: [SRF] surface water layer (ENVO:00010504); material: water (ENVO:00002006), including particulate matter (ENVO:01000060) such as... | depth 5 m | reverse complement strand
TATTATTATTATTATTTTTTTCTAAGAACTAGTTCAAGTGCTAAAAAACGCTAGAAGTCGCGTTTTGGTACCGCATATAACGGTGTACTTCCAAGATCACTACACATGCCAACCATGGAGTCTCATGCGAAGGAAATTCCGTTGAGCCGTCAGATGTGTGCATCTTACGATGCGTATATTGCTTCGTTACCTTTTATTTTGAACCGACATCATGTGGATATTACTCGTTATGTGTTTGATGGTGAAAAACATCTGAGGATGGATTTTGTGGGGGCTCAGTTGGAGCGCCCTAAATTTTTAGAAGCGGACGGTACTTCTCACGAGGTGCAACACTTGGAATGTTTGCAGCGTAATTTGAGTTACAGTTTGCCTTTGTACACGGACGTGCATGTGACTTTGAACGGAAAAAGGGAAATATTCGATAACGTGTATTTGGGTCAGATTCCTCTGATGATTGGATCGAAGCATGACCCTGCAAAACGCATGTGCCCCCATGACCCCGGTGGGTACTTTATCGTAAAGGGTAGTGAGAAGACGATTGTGTTCCAGAAAGCGCATATCCACAACTGCACTATTACTCTGCATAGGATGTCTAATGGTGTGGATTCGTTTGCGGTATGTTGCAAGTCAGAGGGTACGGGTGTGGCAGTGACAACGGTCAAGTGGAACGGACGTGCGATGGTGAGTTTCCCCAAGATGAAAGAGGAGATTACTGTGGGGACTTTGCTGGAGATGCTCCCCGCTGCCAAATTTGTGTCTTTGTCAGGGGAGGAACTTGAATTTTACAAGGATAGTTTGGAAGAGAAAACGGATATAGCAATTCAAGATACGTATATGCTAGGGGAGGAGGATGATGATCGGATGGAAAAGGTGCTCTCTTACTGCATTCCTCATACCAAGTACAAGGCTGATTACATCCTTCTTATGATGAAACAGCTGTACAGGGATATCCGTGCAAAGCAATGGTCCGATAAAGATAGTTTAATGTTTCAGAGAATTGAGATGGTGCACGATCTTTTAAGCGGTCTTACGCACCACTTGCTTAACAAGATGACGCATACAATGTACCAGTTTTTGCACAAAAAGATGACAGGCAACATACAGAAACGTACCATCCTAAAACTTATTTCGAGAACAACGACTGTTACAGACGGGCTGCAGTTTGCTCTTGGGACTGGAAATTGGAACACCCCCTCGTTCGACGGACGCCAGAGGGTGGGTGTGGCACAGCTGCTTCAGAGGGGCACTGTCTACACTGCAATTAGTCAGCTTAGGAGAGTGTCTTCCTCGATCAAACCGGAGCAAAAGCTGAGCAAGCCTCGTTTTCTGCACGGGACCCATAGAGGTAGATTATGCTACCTTGAAACTCCTGAAGGTGCGAGCGTGGGGTTGGAGTCTCAGCTTAGTCTGGGTGCGTACGTGTCTATCTCCACACCATCTGACGTTATCTATGAATTGATTTGCGACATTTCGGGGGATTTACTGGTACTGATTAACGGTGGGATCGTAGGTTATGGGAGCGACGAGGTGGCTCGGGTAGTCCGTGCAGCTAGACGTTCGGGTCAGATTTCAAAGGACGTGTCTGTGACAGTGAACGACGCGACGATCTGCGTGCCAAACGTGAGCATACGTACCAACAGCGGACGCATATGCCGCCCGCTGTACATTATACCCAGAAAACCTTCAGAGGGTATGTCTTTTACTCAGATGTTGTCCGAAGGAGTTGTAGAGTACCTAGACGTATACGAAGAAGACACTATGCATGTGGGTACGACGCACGAGGAGATTGATCCCAGCTTGATGTTAGGGTTTTGTGTGGGCACGACACCGTATTCGGACCGCAACCCTGCTCCTAGGAATACGTACCAAGCGGCTATGCTGAAACAGGCACAGAGTGTGAATTCCTTAGCATTCTTGGATCGTTTCGACACGACAACGAACGTGCTGCATTACGGTCAGAAACCTCTTGTGACGACCGAAGTGGAGCGCGTGTACCCTCATGCTCTTCCGACGGGGGTGAATGCTATTGTTGCGATCATGCCATTCGAGTACAACCAGGAAGATTCTATTATCGTGAACCGATACAGCGTGGACCGTGGGTTTGGCAGATGTACGCAGTTGAAGACGGTGAAGGACGTCCTGTGCCCAGACGAGTCTTATGCGGAGTTTCCTCCTCTGAATCGTTTGGTGAAGAAGGGGGACAAACTTATCGAGAAGACGAAGAGCGGGTATCGCAAAGTGGGTGGAAAGCGCGTGGCATACGAGAAAACTGTGAGCGTAGAGTCCCTGCACGGGGGGGTGGTGGATAAAGTACTCGTCTACAAGGAGCGTAACGGCAGCGACGCTTGCAAGGTGAGGTTGCGTAAAGCGCGGGTACCTACTGTTGGAGACAAGTTTGCTTCTAGGAGTGCCCAGAAAGGAACCATTGGTATGCTGGTTCGGGGAGAGGACATGCCATTTACCCTGGACGGGATGACTCCGGATATTATTTTGAACCCTCATGCGATTCCGTCTCGGATGACCATGGCTCAGATTTTGGAATGTCTTAAGAGCAAGTACGGTTCTTACATGGGATTGCAGGATGGGTCCCCTTTCAACGGTGATACGGCAGAGGGGCTGATGGACATGCTGCATAGTATGGGGTTTGCTCGTAATGGGACCCAGGTGATGCAGAGTGGGATTACTGGGGAGAGGTACCAGGTACCGATCTTTATTGGACCTACTTTTTACCAGAGACTCAAGCATAACGCGGACGATAAGATTCACGCCCGAGGCAGGGGCAGAACATGTTTTCTGACTCGCCAACCGAACGAGGGTAGGGCAAACGGGGGGGCTTTGAGAGTGGGTGAGATGGAGAAGGACGCGCTACTTGCCCATAGCGTGCCCCATGTGCTCGTGGAGAGATTGATGCATTCTTCAGATGCTTATGAGATGAGCGTGTGTGCTTGTGGATTAACTCATAGCGTGAGAGGTGGGGTATGCAATCGGTGTGATTCAGCAGCCAAAACGATGACTGTCCCCTATGCTTTTAAATTACTGGTCCAAGAATTACAGGCTATGTGTATTGAAGTAAAATTAAAGTGAATATAAGTACTAGATGATGTTCTGTAATGCTGATTATATACGGGGACGCAGATACGGTAAGTACAGAGACATGGAACGGTAGGCGCGTTTGGGTGGCGGGCAAGGGCGTGTCGGAGGACGTGATACAAACCTACATGGACAGTTGCATTATGGTGGTGGATAAGGTCTCGGATCTGAAGCCCGACATGGAGGGTATTTATGTGATTAATGAAGGGGGTATGGATGTTAGTGAGGAGGCTGTACTTAGAGGTGCTTACTGTCTGAACTGCCGTATGGCGGAAGGGTTGTGGAGATTACGGGGTATAAATAATAATACTTAGATATTTAAATGCAATTGATTCATTCCATAACTTTAACTGGTGTAGTACTTTTGAGTTCGGCTTCGGCTCTGTTTCATTACCGAGAGAAACCTCTTCGCGACGTAGCCGCGGTATCCGGGCTACTTTGCGCAGTGTCTGCAGCGAAACTGGCTGATCCCCGTTATGCGGACCAGTTCAAGGCACTTTCAAAGGGGATCTGGGGGTACTTAAGCACTTTGTAAAACTCTGTAGAGCGAATTGGGTGTGACATTTCCTGGGTTGCAGTTTTGGATCATGTGAAGCCTTTGCAGTGCGCATACCATGAGTTGGGAACAAAAGTAGGACTCGTACGCGAGACTAGTGCGTCTTAGGGGTATTGGCGACAGCAGTGCCCCTGCTTTATCGTAGGGTGCCCCTAGTTGGTTGGCGAGCCACGTGATGGTGTTTAGTTCGCTTTCCCAGGAGGTGTCTATATGTACCATATCTCTTTCCGGTACCGACCAGAACTGTGAGTATCCTGTTAAGACCCTGTATCTGACAATATCTCCCCATATAATGTAGACGGCGACGTCGATAGGTCCGCTGCGATTCCTGAGACTGCCTAGCCCCTTGACTCTGGAGAGTACTTCTTTTAGCTGTTCGTCGGACCATCTGAAGATGAATTCTGAGTGGCAGAAACCCCCTCTTGTTGCGAACGCTGCGAATTTGTTGAACCAAGAGTTGTATATGCCTTCTGGACGCACGAAGGATGCGTACAGCATTTGAACGGACAGGCTCTATATAAATAGGTGTGTGTGGTAGTAAATGAATAGAATATCTTTTTGGTCTTTAAAATATTTACAGTTTCATAACATGACTTTTCACGAGAAACTTACAGAGCGTGACTACATGCATATCCCAAAGCACTCTCGCCGTATGTTGAAGACCAAGCCTAGCCCCGACAGCCTGGATTGGAGAGATTTTGGCGTAGTCGGTCCGGTGAGGAAGCAGGGGAGTTGCAATTCTTGCTGGGCGTTCAGCGCGGCAGGTAGTTTAGAATACTGGTTGAAGAAAGAGAATCCTGACACAGAGGTAGACGTGCAGGCTATTTTGGACTGTACCCCGAATACGTACGGATGCATGGGGGGTCTGATGGAAAATGTATTTGATTACGGTCATTCTTTTCCCGTGGGCTACGAGTATAATGGCAAGGCTGGCACATGCAGTGTGGGCGACGAGGGTGTGCGTGCGATCTCTCACGTGGAGGTGGACGTAAATGTCGAAGAGTCGTTGCCTTATATGATTCACAAGTGGGGTCCGGTGTCTGTGGCTATCGATTTTTCGAAGCAGCACGGGTACAAGGGTGGTGTGATCAAGCGGGGGGAGTGCAAGGATGACCCCCACCATGCTGTGCTTGCAGTAGGGTATACGCCCGAGTATTGGATCCTAAAAAATTCGATGGGGACAGAATGGGGTGATAATGGTTATGCTTATGTCGAACGGGGTACACAAGCGTGTGGATTAAATACGTACGCCTCTGTGGCGACTGGGATTATAACTTGATCACATCTTGAATCTCTGGAACAGGCGATTGGCAAGTGCGCAGCTGTGGTGTACTTTGAACTTCCAGTCGGTGCGCTTGTGGTCGTGTATCCAGGCTTTGAGTTCTTCGACCGATGTGATGCCTGCCCCCTTAAAGACCCGATCGCTTTTGGGTCCGACACCCTTGAGACTCGTGAGGGGTGTGGACTGAAACAGTTTGAGATGTTTGCAGATCCTTTGGAGAGCGATGGCGTCATCTTCTGCGTGGTGTTGCCTGAAGGTGCCCCCGAAGAGATGCCTGTAGACGTAGCCCAGGGAGTGTGACTGTAGTTTCATTTTGCGAATTTCGGGCAGCGAGTCTTTGAACGTGATATCAGGCTTGAGCCCTAGCCTGTCAAAGTGCCCCTGCATGATTTTCTGATCAAAGGACTTGCCGTTGTGGGCAACCCATGTGCCGGTGCCAAAGGCGAGCATGCCCTTGACGGCTTCTTCCGGGCTGAGGAAATCTTTGCGGATCTTGTCGATATACTTGGCTTGTTCTTCGAAGGGTTTGCGTCTGACTGCAGTGTTGAGCAGACCTTTGCCTGCCAGCAATTTTGTCCAGAAACGGATGGTGCGCTCGGGATGCTGTCCCAGTTCTTCGAGTCGTGATATGATGGGATAGCCTTTGACTGGATCGACCAAGCTGCTGTAGGTTTTCCTGCCCTGGACGATGCCGACTTCTAGTAATCTCTGATCTGTGCGTTTGAACCCTTTGCGAAGAAAGGTGGACTCTAGGTCGTAGAAATACATTTCTAAAATAATCCTAACATATATAAGACATGTTTTTACTTTCAAATGTACTTTGTGGGGAACGTGTTGTCTCCCACTGAGACTCAACCGGAGCAGGACGATCCTACGTTTGCGTTTACCCGCGAGGAGGCAAGTATTGATTTTAGCGGGATTCCGATTTATATGGAGCACGATGAGAAAATGAAAGTGGGATGTGTCAGGTCATGTTGGAATAACCCGGACGGGAGTAAGTGGATTGTGGGTAAAATTGACGATCCAAGCATTTATGGGTCCTTTGCAAGGAATGCAGTGCGAGAATCTTCGTCAGGTACGAGATATTACACAGGGCTGAGCCTTACACATACGCATACACAGTATGCAAACGGGAAGACGGAGAAACAACCTGTGGAAGTGAGTTTGTGCGTGGATCCTCGCAGGGGTGACTGTAGAATTATATTCGTGGATGAAACAAGAATCGATACGTATAAGGCATCAAATAAAACATTACAAATGTCTGAACCTGTTGATACACAGATGCCCGACACCCCCACGCCTGCCCCTGTCCCCGAGGCTCTGGCAAAGGAGGAAACCGCTCCCGATCAGGAGAAGCTCATGCGGGTGATTGTGGACCAGCAGAAGGACCTTGAGGCTCTGGAAGCGAAGGCTAAGGAGCTGGATTCTCTTAAGAGCGAGCTTGCTGAGCAAAAGAAGAAGGAGTTTGAGGTGGCTTCGGCTAAGAACGAGGCTATGGCAAAGGCTCTTGTGGAGTCTTGGTCAAGCAATTTGGACCAGGCTGATCTTACCGATAGCAGCCGCAACCAGATTATCGATCTTGCGAAGAAATTCCCTCATGAGTCTCAGGAGTTTTTCCGCATTGCTCACCACGCTTCTAAGAAGAGTATGGAGCGCGAGAAGGCTTTGAAGGAGGCTGTGGATGCATCGAAAAACGCGGATCTTAAGAAGGATTTCAACGCTGTGATGAACAAGACTGTGCATGTTGCGAGTAAGAAGAAGAAGGAGGAGAAGACGGATAAGGTTCATTTCATGGATGCTTTGAACAAGTACCGTGTGACGGGTAGCGGACGTACTTTGATGGAGGAGGTGGCTGAGATTGGAAATAAAAAGCGTAGACGCATGTTTTAACTATATAATATATCTAAAAATTCATTGTACTAAATCTCTCACTCCTTCTCACCTGTGAATAATCTCTCTTCTTGGGTCTTCCGACCGAAAGGCTCACTCCCGATCCCGACGCCTGCACAGCAACATACGCGATACCCCCCGCAACAGCAACACCTCCGGCAATAATACCAGCGATGGCAGCTCCCGAAAGACCCTCGTCCTCTGCCTCGGGGGAAGGCGCGACAGGCTCGGCATCCTCGGCATCCTCACCCTCGGTAGACGCGTCCAAACTCTCGACCGCATCCTCGATCTGCGCAGAGGCAGGGAGGATGACAAGGGAAGCAATCGACTCGTGATCACCCGCGCCAAAGACGTGCTCGGATCGCAGCAGACGGCGTCTTGCTCCGAGTCTCATTTCCCAGTAAACAGTGTATTTGATTGTACTGAATGCGTCTTCATTCGCCAGAGTGAATATATTGTTAGACTCGATCACCTGGTCACCGCGTCCCTTTTGTCCAAGAGTAAATAGTTGTCCGCGAGCGATTCCATCACACGCTTTCTCATTCGTGGTGTCACCCGCCTGCTCGCACAGGTACACGGGTTCCGAACCTGGTGTCTGTCTGGTTACAACAGTGTCAAGGATCGAAAAGTTAAAGGCTCCCATGCCCGTGAGGGTAAGACGACCACAGAACGCACCATCTGCCTGGGGGTCGAACGCCATATCAGCATTTGATACGGCAGAAGAGCACACGTAATTAGCGTCTCTTTGTGTAGGTGTTACCTTGTAGAGTGCAAGCACGGCATCACCTGCTGTAGACGCAGCCTCTTCATCACAGGGGTTACCCGTGAATTTTACATTAAACGAGAAAGTAACCTCGTCATTTCCTCCTAGGCTAGCGATAGTAGTAGGTTTGCTCAGTGTACCTCCGAACTGTTGCCCATTTGCGTCATTCCAATCAGCAAGAAGTGCACTGTCGGCAGCAGCACCACATACCTGACTACACGCAGTCCTCCACCTAATGATACCATTGGCGTTTGGATCAATAAAACCATTATCATAGAAACCATTTGTAGATTTGCCTAACACATCACTAACCCAAGTCACATCACTAGAATAATGACTGGATCTCACAGTAGCAAAAGCTCTGTACTGATCTTCCCCACAACCTTCGGTAGAGTATCCGACATTCTCAATGTTCACAGACATGCGTTCGGCAGCTACCGGGTCACTGATCTGGCTTACCGTAAGTTCCGCAGTGCTACTGTCTACGACAAGCGTCTCGACAGAGACGTCGAGATCTCTGACAGTGCAGAAAGACTCATCGGACATTGTGGTGTTAAGGTCAACGTAATCTGCATCGTAGTCAATGGTAAACCTCTGTACCAACTTTGCCCTTGCACCTGTTTCTGTGAAGATACCACATCCTCCAAGCCAATCCTGTACGGATGTGGCAGAATCGAGACCAGTGTCTACTGTAGAAGCTCCCCAGGTACCGTTTGACAGCGTGGCTTGTTTATGCACAAGACATCCACCCGTCTTAGTATCCTCAGAGAGTATATCCAGAGCAGCTTCACCAGTTGCTGTTACACCATTGACACCGCATTCGTCCAGCTTGCTGGGATCAATCAAGTATGCAAATCTCTTCGCCGTGTAGTATTTGCTTGTGTCATCTGATTTCGTTGTGGGGTCCTCCCATTTGGATAGATGTTGGTCGGCTACCAGTTTATTATTTGCAGCCCCAGTGACAGAACTTACCTTAAAGTCCACGGTCCAGTCCAGTTCGAGATTATGCATGATAGCATTCGTGCACGTACCCTTGCACAACACAGGGGCAGCTGCGTGGAATTGTTCATCAAATTCGACGAGACCACCATAGGCACCTTGTCTAAGGTCATCGCATGCGCCAGTAATGAGTGCAATGATTTTATCACTGTTTTCTTTGGTTTCGGTTTTATTACCAGCTCTGAGGAGAGCATCGGATGCGCCGGTTTCTTGACAGTGCGCATCAGTAGACTCATACGATTTCTTACAGATGGCGATGATACCTTTACCATCGGTTCCGACAACATCTTCAAGGACGGTCAGGTCACCCTGGGAGTCAGCGTCACGAACAAATTCGAAGCGCGAACTGCAGGGAGCTAATTGCTCGAAACGACCCGTTTCTACGAGAGGTGTGTCTTGATCTAAAACCCAATCTTTACTCAAACTAATTGGCTGCTTGGAGCATGATGTGTAGACCTGACCGAAAAGCTCAATAGATGTAGCAATTGCCGGAATACCTTCCACCCGAATAGAATCAGCCAGAGTGACTTCTTTAGACCAGTACGTGTTACCGATGTACGCTCTCACGAAGAAGTCTGACGCTTTATCAGCGAGAGCCGCCCTGTTTGCAACATTAATCGTGTAATCGAACGTACGCTGGTCTGCACTGAGAGTTGTTGTTGTTAAACCAGACAAATCTTTCCGTAATCCAGTAGTGCTCTGGAATCTCATAGCCGGCTCGTCTTTGGGGTCGTTAAGGAATTGGAACTCAAAGGAGTATTTACCCGGAGAAACTTCGCCAGGAATCGCAGGTGGGCGTTCACTGGTTAATTCGTGTGTGTATTTGACCAAAATAGTATTCTCGTCCACATCTATATAGTGGGGGTCCCCAGAAATCGTGGCGGCAATACCAGCACAGGTGTTGATGAAATCACCACTTCCAGCAGCAATGCATGCAGCTACACTAGCCGCAGTCGAATCGGGGAGTTCACCGTTAAACGGACATGCGAGCGGTTCCAGAAGCGTACCCTCCACGTCAAGAGTCTCAGGCTCACCCTGGTAGCAGGCAGCCGCCAAACTGTATGTTTTTTCTACGTTGATCGGGGTCTGTTCACACTGTACGAACTGGGGTCTCTTGGGGTCAAATCTGTTCGCGTGGACAAGACTTGTTGAACGCTGGATATTTGATGCATCTTTACCTGCGTCGTCAGCACGTGACGGGGCGAATGTTGTAAGGGTGACTTCGAGTGCCCCCTTGCAAAGATCATCCGTACCCGTGCACCCTCCCGACATGTAGTAGTCCGGATGGGCTCGGGTAGTACCCAGTGGGAAGCTTATATCGTGGTCGGAAATTGTAAACACCTTGTTATCGCTAGATGTGAAGTCTATTTTTGTTTTAGTCACATCAGCAGCGACAAGGTCTCTTTTAACACCATTGACAGAGATTTGGACAATATCGACAATGGTATCTTTTCTGGGACCTACAGTGTCCTGTACGAATTTCAAAGCTACAGATGCATCCGGGACGAACCCAACTTTCTGAATACACCCGAAATCCACTGTTGCAGTGACTTGCGCAGCGTAATTGCCCATGATAGGAGAGTCCACATTATTATAGTTATCAACCACTTTCGTGTCAGTTTGGGTATCTTTGAACTCAGCCTCTTTGGTGCATGTTCCGTGAACATCAACTCGGATACGGTTATTGCTCGAATGCAAACCAGGGTTTTGATCGGAACCACCGCCTTCATATGAGTTACCGTTCTTAAGACCACAATAGTACGTGAGAACACTACCGCTTTCGTAATCTTCTGCGAGTGCAGTGTTTGCTGCACCATTAGTCTTTAGATCAGCAGTCTCGAACGACGGATGAGCATTGCCCATAGACTCGGTACCTTCAGCAGGTTTACATTCAAGGGTTCCTGGCGATGTGGCGCCTGTAGTGTCAAGCGTAAGTGTCTGAGCGGCGGGATCGAAAGCTAAGGTGGCTTTACTTTCAAAAGTATATACTTTACTGTCTACACGACCTAAAGCATTTGCATTTGCGCCAATCATGGAAGCGCCAAGTACCATACCTGAAAGAGCGACCTTCATGTTTATGTTATTTATGCCGAGGTATTATACCTATTTTTTTTTGTTTTGTATAAAGGGTGGGTAGAATGTATGAAATGAAACGCGAGGAACGGCACAGTGATGTGTGTGTATGTGGAGATCACGAGATAGATTGTGGTCATTGTGGTGTCGCACTCATTATAGGGGGTATCGTTTTCCTCCTGACGATTGTGGGCACTGTGCTTACCTTTACAAGCATTATACAGACATGTACCAGCAGTACTCAATGTGAGGCAGGACCTGGCGAGAGGGCGGTCTGTCGAGGCATCTGCATGATTGAACCGTTACCCAATTATTGCCAATCCGATCTGGACTGTGCCCCCACCGAGTGCCATACTTCAAAGTGTGGAGTAGACGGAACCTGCTTCTATGTAGCCCAGCACGGTGTCCCCTGCGATGACGGGTCTGCGTGTACCTTAAGCGACCAGTGTCACCATGGTGTCTGCCGGGGTGTGGAGATGACGAAACCCTGTTCTACATGTGAGGACGGTGTTTTCGTGCCGGACTCTCATAAAGATGGTATGGCTTGCTCGGACAACAGCAAGTGCACAGTACATGATGTGTGCCATGCGGGTGAGTGTATGGGGGAGGATGTGTCCTGTCCTAACGCTACATGCAAGGTAGGTGTGTGTGACCCCGAGACAGGATGTAGCTTAGCCAATGCTCCCGACAGTGCCCTTCAGCCAGACCTATGCACGACTGCGAGGTGTGAGAATGGAAATTATTTCGAGACATTTAAGGAATGTTTTGATGGGAACCCTTGTACGGTAGATTCGTGTTTCCCACTGTCGGGCGAGTGCGTGCATCCGCCTTCGGACGAGTCTTGTCTTACCGTGTGCAATAACGATAGTGACTGCCTTGCTGTAGGGTCGGACGCCAACTATGCCTGTTGGGACGGCATGTGTGCGGACGTGACCGGGTCGGAGATGATAATTCGCCTGTCGCATGCCGACTTGGACACTGCCTCCTGTCCGGATAATCATACGAGGTTGCAGATGCGATATTTTATGGACTCGCCGGTAGTGAATGGACTGATGCATATTCCTATGACAGAGAGTATTGTGCCCATCTATCCCCATTTGGATGCGTTTGATGTTGAGACAGTCTATAAATACGACAACCATGCTGTGCGAACGCACTTTTCGATGAGGACACCCTGCAAAGATTATTCGGTCGATTGTTACCCGTTTATTAATGGCGAGTATGAGTTTATGGTGAGGAGATACCCGTGCACGAATGTGGCAGCTACACACTGTCAGATGGACCACCCTAGCTCAACATATGTCACTGCACCCGTGAGCGTGATCGAGTGTCCGAGGGCAGTCCATGCAAATCTTATGGTCGTGCCAAGACTACTAGTGGAACAACAGCAATACAATGTGTTTGTAAAGTTGGATACAGATGACATAGCGTCGTGGATTACTGATGCAGTGTTGTGTATACCGAAGCAGGTGCCGATGTTAGATTGTATAACAAATGGGGCTGATGAGTGTCCCTATCGAGGATGTTTTGATACGCCCGACTACTATCTAGAATATAAGGCAACTTTTTTGAAAGATAGTAATTACACTGGGGCAATCACAGCTTCGTCAAATCTCTTCAATCTTCAGTTTTCTCGTGGATATGAAAATTACAATGGGGACCGATGCGAAAATGTGACTGAAGTCGATTCTATGAATTTTAATTTCTTGAAACTGTTTCCTTATTTCTGGGGACGCAAGGCAGTGTTGGATATAAAATACGATGTCCCACTATGTGTGTTGGGACAGCCTTCAGAAAAGCTTCGACGTCTGGGAACGTTTCAGTTATAACTCAGTTGTAACGGTGTATTTAGCATGGGGTATGGTTTGTAAAACATGAAGCGTTCCCGTGAGCCCGAGCTTTTCGAGCCGTCCAAGCGCCAGTACTTTATGCATGTGGATCACAAGAGGAAACGGACGTGTACGTACGAGCCGAACAAGAGGGTGAGGTCAGATGAATCGGATGCTTTGCACAGAATGTTGGTGGAGGCTTATGCTAGGATTGCACAGCTGGAACACGAGTTGAAGGAAGCCAAGTTTTTGCAGGAGCATTATTTGAGATCAATGGACAATCCAACATATAACCATGGTATTGTCTGTCATTAAATGGCGTATGCCATGAGTCAGTGGCATTATCTGGAGCAGCACCCAGCGGCTGCGCCAGAGGTGCCAGACGTAAATAAAATAGCCGAGGAAGTATGGAATGAAATCAATTCTTTATGTGAGCTAAATCCTGTAGATATTCGTGTATCGTTTAACCATGAGAAATTCTCTAAACCAGAATACCACTATGTACTGGCAACAGCGAGTCGGACGATGTTTTTGATTGACAACCAGCTGCAGTCGGGCGCCTTGAATAGGTACGGATTAACAGGGGAGATCCTTATTGATGTGAATCCCTATGTGCCGAACGGGTGGAATGTGGATACAGGGTCGTGTGATATTGGGAATCATTACGATCTTCGGACAGTACTGAGACACGAGATACTGCACGGCATAGGCATAAGTAGTAGCATTACTCCGGACAAGGTAGGATATTCGTTTGGAGAATTTTGTTATCCGTATGCGTTTGATACAGCGATGAAAACAGAGTCTGGATCACAGGTTGTGTCGGGGTGCCACTTACTGACCGAGTTACATTCGGATGTGTATGTTGGCGGGGTTCAGTTGTACAATCCAGAGAGGTTTCGCATTGGGAGTTCTCTTTCGCACAGCAATCGTCCCGGAATATTGTTCTACGGTCTACCTTCTCGCCAGTGTCTCCCCTTTGACGATGCGAGTTTGTCTATGCTGAATTCTTTGGGTGGTAAGTGTGCAGTATCTCACCCAGTGGGCATAACTTCTGCAGCCGATGAGACCAGTCTTTCGGGAATATATATAGCGCTAATTTTATGTATAAAATGGGCTTTGAGGATCTAGCTCCGGGTCAGTGTCAGACAACGCATATACAGCCTTTCTCGTCAGACTTGCATTTGTTTGGTTTCGAGTGCAAGCAGTCGGCTTGGCTCGCTGCAGTTCTTCTTGTAACGATTGGAATCAAACTGTTTCAGAACTGGCTGTACACGAAGATCGGACAGCTCCAGCGTGAACTTTTGCAGATCGACAGGGAGGAGCGTAGGTGGAATACGCCCAAGGTGTTAAGTCTTTTGTGGTGGGAGTTTGTGGCGGGTGTCTTTGGTATTGTGAGCGTGCTCGTGATTACGGGGAACAATGCTTTGATCTGGATCACGATTATCCTGGCGAATTGTGCCGGGACAGTGTGGGCGTATACGCATGTGGAGGCGGATCATCATTCGACTGCCTTGGAGTTTGTGAATATGCTGAAGAAGCGCGATGGAACCGACGAAGAGGCGAAAAGAGCCAAGGCTGCGATCGATGAACTTAGAAAAGCTCTGGACAAAGAGCCTGTGGAATTAAAAGCCCCTGAAGAACAGAAACTTCTTCGACAGCGACTATTGCTTTAAGAGAACGCTGCCTCTTTTATAATTTCTATAGACGTGAATATCATCAACAGTATATTCTTTATCTAGTTTTATAGTATCCCCTATTTGTACAGGGATCATCCCCCTAAACCATATGTACCACCAGTTACCTTCAAAAGAATGATCTGAGATAATTTGCGGTGCGATGTGGTATCTTCCCTTATCAAAGATGTCTCCCTCATATTCTGCTTTCGAACATGCCTGAACGAGGGCTTGTAGCCTCCATCTTCGTTGGCTCATTTATTATATATGGTCAAACCTTTATACTTTCCAGTGTCGGTGGCACACGGTGCAATAGTAAAAACTTGTGGTTCCTTCGTCTGCACTTCTGGTCTGCATACTGCGTTCGAGTACTTTGTAACTGCCGCATCTGCACTGGGTGACGCTGTCTGGGACTTCTACGATCCCCAGTGCCTTTTGCAGTGGTATTCCTCGCAGCAGTTTGCGTATAGTGTCCTCGTAGGGAACATCAGTACTATATACTATTGGTTCGTATTCTGTCGAGATACCATTCACCTGTAAGAGTTGGACAGCGATGTCTCGTTTAGACATGTTCATCTAGAAGTGTATTTGCAAATACACCGTAACAAATTTTTTAGACTATAATAACACGGACTTTGTATGCTAAATGGTTTCGTCTCGGGATGCACTTTCAGTGTTGAAGCCGGTGGCAGATGGAGCTACAGCTGCCGTTGCAATGCTGTGGGGTTTTCTCAATATGATTTTTACGCCGGTGGAAAGGTTCTTCCAGATGGTGTTGGAACTCGTGGACCGTGGTATGGCGTTTCAATGGTTGGTGGACATGTCCTTGGCGCTCGGTGCGATTGTCTTTGTGTACATGACCAAGACCGACGAGGTTGGAGTTGGTGAATCTCATGAGTTCCAGCTGTCCGAATTCTCGGCTCGCAGCGCCATCTTTATGTCCAGCGTTGGGCTGCTGTTGACGACAACCTCTGCGATGCTGGGGAAAATCTTCGATATGTCTGCTGTGAAAGATGCGGTGGGCGAGATCAAGTTGACGTTTTCTAGCGCGTACGACGCCTACCTGGCGACTTTCAAGCACGGGCTCCACTCTCTTCTTCTTGTAGCCGTGTCTTTCATGTGGGGGCTCAGTGACGACCGTGTGACGCTCTGGTCAACGACCAATACGACTCTAACCACGCCTCTAGAATCTGATTCTGGCGTGCAAATCTATCTCACGGTGCTCTTCATTGTGCTGCTGGTGAGTAAGTTCTTCTCGGAAGGTCGTCACGGCGAGGACGCTCGTGAAATGGTGAGTCGGAAGACAGACGTAACGCTCGGGGAGTCTGTGGAGCTGCGCCAGGACCACCAGTTCAAACACGCCCGCGGCTCTGCTCTGACTGTGGCTACTGGACTTCTTGTGTATCTCGTCGTGAACAGCGCGGGATCGCAGGGTTTCTTCGATTTCTTGGGCAGTCATCTGATCGCTCTTTCGTTAAGCATTTACATTCTGGTGGTGGCTTTGGAACGTATTGTCGGTCAGCGAGAGTGGGTCTA
>TARA_B110000858_G_scaffold25740_1_pt1 | contig 15708 bp, 16 predicted proteins | sample TARA_B110000858 | Tara Oceans TARA_B110000858 (sample SAMEA4398247) | marine metagenome | biome: Polar Biome; feature: [SRF] surface water layer (ENVO:00010504); material: water (ENVO:00002006), including particulate matter (ENVO:01000060) such as... | depth 5 m | reverse complement strand
GTAACTTGAGCAAAACCTAAATCGAGTACTGGCATTTTAGCTGTTCCTCTAGGTAATGTTACTAATTTGTATCTTAAATTCTGAGTAGTTTCTGGAAAAGCTTCTAGCAGAGGCATGTTTTCAATAGCTTGTCCGTAAAAAGAACTTCCTGATGGGTGGGTTGGATTATATAAGCTATAATCAATTTCATCATCTGAAAGGGCAAATTGGGTGATTCTAAAAGAACCATCTCCTCTTGCTAAAAGCTCTCGGCCTTTGTTTGTTAGGATAGCATCTACTGTTACTACCGAATTATTTAAATATCCCATTGTTTATAAATATGTGGTTATAAATATTATTATTTTAAGTTTCATTATCTGTTATTATTCCTCTTTCTTTTAGATTAATAATGATATTATCTAAATTATCTCTTAATTTTTTAGTAGGATACTCTGGTAAGATTACCCCATTAAAACCTTGAGTTCCTCCCACTTTTTTAACATCTAGGATTATATAAACTGGGTTATTAATATCTACTTTATGTAAAACGAAACTATTTAAAGTACTAGAAGGGGGAGGAGGTGAATTAAGTTTTAGTTTTAATCTACCATCAACATCTTGTGAGGGTTCTATTACTTCATAAATAGTATAATCATTTTCTTTATTATACCCAAATCTGATTCTGTCACCCGGAGTAATAATAAAAGGTATAGTAACTGGAGAAAAATTAAATCCTGGGTCTATTTCATTAAGAACATTTTGAGAATTTTGAGTATTTCCATAATTTAAAGAAATTTCATTCGAGGCAGTTACCCATGTATTAGTATCAGATCTATTCCAGAATGGTAAATTAGTAGCAGGAACCGTAGTTTCAGGGTTTTGATTAGTTATTTTAAAGTTAAGATAATTAATTTGTAATTGACTAGTTGCACCACTTGGTAAATTTATAGTTATTTGAGCCTTAAATACACCCCCCACTAAATCCGCTGATTGGACTTGGATTAAATGGGTAAACTCTTGTATAAAAGGTACACCTGTTGCCGGGGATGCTTGTAAATCAAAAGGTAAAGTATTACCAATTACTGTTCCACCTTTCGTTAATTGAATTTCTCCATCAATAGCTTCATTGTTCCAACTTTCTAATTGGGTACTTATTGAAAATATTACATTTTGTATTTGATCTGCAGGAGAAACATTTAAATTAGTTACAGTATAAGTACCCGCAGTTGCATCTACAGTTGCTACTATAGCTTCTGGAGATTGAAATGGTGCATTATAAGTACTAAATGAATTAGCTCCATCACTAATAGCAGCTACTCCTTTATTCATCCAAAATAAAGCTCTTGGAACAACATTTGTATTTATGGCACTATTAAAATTAAGAGAACTAACATGATCCCCTTCACTGGGTCCGGTTTGAGAATATAAAATAGGTTCTTGCTTTCCAATTGCCGAAATTCTCTGTTTCCCTACTAACTGCCCATTTACTGTAGATGCTGCATCATTTCTAACAATTACATTTTTCCCTACTTCAAAATTTTGATTTAAATTATATAATGAAGCATAATCCTCAGAAGGTTTACTTACATTCCCATTTTCATCAACTAAATAAGTAATAAAATAAGCTGTTTCATCTATAATCTCAGGACCTGTCCCCCCCGCTCCTATAAATACTACAAAATAACTTTGATTCCTTTCAGCAACAGGTAACCCCCCTAAAGCCCCATTTACAGGACCTAAAAAATTATTTAATTGTTCTTGTTCAATTGTATTATTAACCGCAGTTTCAGGTTGTGATGGTTGTGGTTGTAGTGGCATTATTGTGTATAGGTATTAAAATCAGTTGAACTGTTTTGACTTCCGTTATACCTACCATTAGACCATCCTCTTTGAGTATAATTTGAATCTTGGATAGCAGCTTTAGGGGCTGATCCACTATATAACAATCCAAAATTGGTAGGGATTGTACCTCCTGTATTATAATCTACTTTCATATAAGTTTCAGAAAATTGAGGAAGATCAACATTTCCAAAAACAGCATTATAATCTGACCAATCAAATTGTTCTACTTCAGGGTTAATATTAATTAGAATAGAATTAGAAACTTGAGGAGGTTGAATAGTCGATTGATTAATCTCTTCTGTTACTTGCATAATAGTAAAAGACCCCCCAAATAAACTAAAATTTACCCCTCCAAAATAGTATCTACCACCAAAATTATCATTTAAACTACTTTGAGCACTAACAGTTTGGGTACCTGTTCCAGTTATAGGAAGTACATTTAAAAGCTGTATTCCATAATTTTCCCAAGAATTAATAGAAATCCCTTCAACCCAAGCACTAATACTTGCTTCAGGTATTAAAACTGAAAGATAAATAGGGGATCCTACTATGCTACTTACAGTTATGCTAGAAGTTACTGATGTAGGGGTATTTGCTAAATTAAAATCTAAAAGATCAGTAGCATCATCATAATACCCACCTCCATTCCCACCTGCAACAATCAACCCCCCATCATTGGAGGGATTCCATACTGCTACTTCTAATTGATCTAAAGTTTTAGATACAGGAGATTTGAATAGATTAAGATCTAAATCTTTAACATTATTAAGTGAAGATGTATTTTCAACAGGAATTACACCCATTAAATAACACCCATCCTGTTCTTGAGTAGTTAAAATATTATATTGAACCTGCCCTATATCTGAGTAGTTTATTTCAATATTATCCGCTGATAATAATAATTGTCCAAAATCCTCCCCATCCTTATCAAGTTTATTAATTTTAAGGTATTTTACCCCCTTTGTAAAGGTTTGCCCATAATCTGGGACATTAGGTGGTGATGCTGCCATTTTTTATTATTTTATCCTCCGGTAAATGCTGATTGATTAATGCCTGGGGAGCTGCCCTCACCCGTATCTAAGAAACTCCCGGTATCATACCATAAATATATCTCTCCTTGTTTTGGTATAGAACGCCCATTAGTAAAAGGAGATATGGGAGTTACACTGCTACTATAAAAGATAACATCATAATTTATTTCTAAAGTAGAAGGTTTTTTAGCAGTATTTTCATCATTTAATTCCCCTGTAGTAGCTGTAAATTCACTTCCACTAAATTCCCCATCATAAAATTCATCCTGGGATGATTGGATTATAATTTGAGGGCCAAAAGGTGTATCTACAGAAGATGACCAACTTTGGGTTACAAAAGGAGATACGGGGTTTCTTAATGATTGGGATTGAAAGTTTACACTTTCAGGACTATTTGCTAAAGTGTTAACATTATTAAACCCTCCCCCAGTACTACCAGTTATAAATCCTGATTCTATAGACCCTGTATAAGAAGGTTGTGAGTAACTTACTTCAGGAAGGGGAACTCTATTTCTTTCAAGTAAGTGTTGTTTAATTATTACTCCTGATCCTAGGCTTGATTTAGCAGGAATGAAATCCTTAATCATCTTAAAAAGAGAATTATCAAAATACTTGATAAGTCTTATATAATCCGTCCAATTATAGCTATCTGTGTACTTTTCAAAATAGGTATCGCGTAATTTATCCAATGCCGGATATGAAGTGACGGATTGTGACAATAACCGGGGGTCTCCGATATAGTCCCCTATATTAAAGTATCCCATGGAAGCATTTATGTCATCATTGATCTCATTTTGTGGTGAGAATGCAACTTCAACATAATTGACGTCCCTAGTATAGCTTTCACTAATTGAACTTTCTTGTTGGACACTTATATAAGGGGATAAGGTATCTCCACTTGGTAAAATTGAATATCCATTCCTAATTTTTTCAGAAACTCGGTTTTTAATACCTACAGCAGGTTGATCTACATAAAAAGTTTCAACATTAGGAAGGTAAGTAGGAAATATAGCTGCTGCATTCGCTGTAATCTCAAAAGTTGAATTGCTTGTAAATGAAGATGTAGTGGCTGCCCAAGATCCTGTTATTTTAGGATGAATTGAGGTTCCTACTTTACCTACAGCATCACTTCCTATATTAATTAAATCACTTCCTAAAGCTGCTCTGAAAATTAATTGATTAGGGGCACTATCTATTCCATTACCTTCTATAGATAGGGGGTTCATTGTGTAATCCCTAAATACACTTTCACTTAGAATTTCATTATAGTATCTAATTTCTTGGAAAGATCCACTTATAGAATTTATAAACTCACCATCTATTTGAGAAGTAGTTCCAAATTCTGAACCATCCACACCTTCATTCCATCCTATAAGATTTGTAGGTTGGATAACTGAAGATGAGGCTATAAAACCTATAGTATGTCCATCATCTCCATTATAAATGTTATTAGCAGCATATAATTCTAACCCTGCTGAGCTACCACTTGTAACCATAACTGACCACCACCCCCCATTATAAAAAGGTAAAGAAATGCTAGCAGAAGTACCAGAATAAATTGAATCTGAATTAGGTCTGAGTACTAAATTAGCGTACTGATAAGAAGATGATGGGATTGAACCACTATATGATGCACTAGATAATCCTGAACCCCCATATTCTAAGCTAAGAGTAGTATCGTAAGTACTTGCATTCCCGGGTTGTACAGTCCATAAAGATGATGTATTACCATTTACAGGAGGTACATCATCTACTTTAAATCTAAATTGTAAAGTATTGGGAACCCTCGCATTTGAATTGTAATCATTGGGGGACCCCCAAGCATTATTAACTATCCAATTAGTATATATACCATAATCAGAATTTGAGGGATTTGTTCTAAGATATGCATAATTAAAATTATCATAATTATAATCCCAATCATTTATATTATTTTTGTCTTTTCCCCCAAACTCAGAAATTCTTAAAATAGTATCAGGAATGCCATAACAATTTATAAGAGCCCTTAAACCGGCTACAGTACCTTTTTTATTTAAAAGATAGGGTAAGTTATGATATAAGCGTTTATAAGTTTCTTTATTTACATTTTCTAAAGGGAAAGCCTCATTAGAAGCAGTAATATAATTGGTTATAACTTCCGAACCTGTAGGGGGTAATAAACTTCCTGAAGCATTTATTCCTAATAAAGCAGAATATAAATCATCTGATGAGAAATTGTTTTGATACAATTTAAGACCTGATCCCCTTAAGGCATCAGCAACTAAGTCTTTTGAAATCCCAAAATCTAACCTATTATCAGCATTATATCTGTCCGTTAAAGTATTAATATATGAATATAATATATCAAAATGCTGACCAATCATATTTAAGAATAGCTCATATTCTGAATTTGCAGGGTCTTCTTGCAAGTAAAGAGGTACGGCATTAAATAAATTATCTTGGTTTTCATCATCATAATAGGATGATGTATATAATCTACCACCATAATAGGGGCTATTTTCATTATTACTCCCTAACCACCCTAATACTTCTACACTTCCTGTAGGTTGTAAGTTATAGGGTTGGGTTAAATTAGATTTAGGATAAGCTAGAGTTCCTGATGTATAATATAAATAATTTTCGTATCCATCAAAATTTTGAATTAGCGAAGTTATCTGAGATTGATAAACTGCTGATGAAGCCGAAACATTTATCCCCGGTGAAGTGACTACAGATAATGCATTTATGCTATTATTAAATGATTCAATTTGACCGACTTTGTAATAAAAATTTAATAACCTTTGTGTAGCCGAACTAAATTGGATGAAGTTATCAAAATTAGTATAATCTACATTAACAGTTATACCCTTCTGATTTAGAATGTTTTCTAATTCGTTATATGAAGAGGTTAATTGAGTAATGCTGATTAGTGAATTATAATCTTGTTCTTCTGTAGAATTGTTAATTTGATCCGATAGTTGGAAATTAAAATTAGGTCCTTTAATATATTCTATATCCTCCTCAATTATTATAGGAGCTAAGGGTAAATTTATATTAAATCCTACAGTCTCAGCAGACTCAAATACTACTTGTAATTGATCATCAACAGTGACCGAAGGGGGTAACGGTTGATATAACTTAAGAAGGATACTATATTCTTCGGTAGTAGTATCCAATAAAATATTGTTAGCTATATAGTAAGAACCATTTATTTCTATATAAAAATCCTTAAATAACCCTTCTACTTCTAATAAAGAACTAAACTCATTAACCAATACTTCAACCTCCTCATTAGGGATATTATTAACTGAGATTCTCACTTCAGTTCTACTTGGAGAAATAGTTTGGATAAAATAATTATACTGCTCAGAATTTAAAGCTGTTCTATAAAAATTATAATAAACATTAAAAACCCCCTCATCATATCCAAACTTTTTAATATCTTCAACAGGAAATACTACAACAGAAGATATTTGCCCTTCATCAATAGTATTTTCATAATTTCTAATGCTAAAACCAAATATTCTATCGCTGTTCAATAAATCCCCAGTAACGGTTTCAATAGAAAATATAACCTGATCTACTACAGGGTTAAATTCAGAGGTAGAATTTACAACAGGAATAAGTACCTCTTGGGAAGGGTTATATTCTTGTTGGGTTGCCCCTTCAGGATTAGCTAGTGGCGTTAGTGTTATCATTTGTTTGTAGGGTTAGGTCTACTATGCTTTGTTGTAAAACTAGATTTTCTTCTCTTAGGGTTGTTATTTCATTTAGTAAAGCTTGAATATCATTAGATGTAGATTGGGAACCCACATATTCTGCACTAGACTTAATAAGAAATTGATGAGAATTAACCTCACCTTCTTTAGGTATTTCATAAAATAAATCATTATACAATGTAAAGAATTCTCCAATACTAACGGGTTCTACCACAGGGGGAGGGGGTGGTACTAACTCAGTAAATTGAGTATTAATAGTATTAAGGTAAGCAGATTTATTATAAAGTTTTTTATTTAACTTTAATTCACTTCCAGAGTTATGTGAGGTAGGTTGGTTAGCCATTTATAACTTTAAAGTAGTAATTATCGTCTAAAATTAAGGTTTCTCCTCCAATATTAGTTTTAATAAGAACTTGATAATACCTCTCAGGTTCTAACCCATTCATGTATAAAGTAAAATAGCTACTCTCATCATCAGCACTCATTTTAGTATAGGTAGTATCAAAGTCTATTACAAACTCATTAGTGTCTAAGTCCTTTATAGCATAATATGAAGCTGTAGGGAGGTAGTTATTAGTAACATAAATAGAAGCTGTTTGAAATACTCGTGGTGGGAACTGTGGCCTACAATTTACTCTAAATTTTTCAATACTTCCTCTTCGATAAGTCCCGGCATTATTACCTAGGGAGGCTACCATACGAGAAGTATCTATTATACTACTACTGTTAGATCCCGTATTAAACACATAGTCATCCCATTTGACCTCGAGTTGTGGTGGATATATAGTATGTGTATCTATGGAAAAATACTGCACTGTAGTAACATAATTTCGATCGGCTATAAACTCATCGCTATCGCTTTGTTTTACTATAAACCCATCATTGGTAAATCCCCCTAGACCGTTAGAAGCACTATACCAAGTTAAAACTGTATTAGTAACATCAATATTTAAATCTTTATTACTAGAGTAACTTAATACTTGAGAAGCAGTTACATCTAAACCTAATGCAGAACCTGTATACCATGTACCCCCTCCTGGGTTATTTGATTGGTATGAAGCTGTAGCATAGGTTTGGAAAGTAGTAGGCCAAAATCCATTATTAGAACTTAAACTAGCAGTCCAACATACTCCATTTTGAGTTTGGGGCTCATTAGGATATCTCCCAGTACCCATATTCCAGGATCCTGATATAGGATAAATTTCTAAAGTAGTATCAGCATTTAATCCCGTAATATCAGATATATAAGTTCTAAAGTTAGTTTGAAGGGAAGAGGTTCCTACTCTAGTATCTAATAAGTTATTTATTTCTGTTTGGGAAAATTTAATTAAAAATCTACTTACTTGAGGCCCCGCAGTATTATAAAAGGTAGAAACATCTAAAACCTGATCTACCCCTGTATTTAGTAAAGGGAATTGAGAATAGATGGAAGCATCCTTCTCGGGAAAAATCTTATATACTGCCATTTTATTTCAATTTAAAGCTATTCAAGTAAGTATTTTGGGGAGTCCATTGCTGTAAAGTAACTGTATTAATAGATCCTCCTGAAGTGTAATTAATGTTAGAATATCTTCCGGAATCAATATTAGTTGAGTTAGTTCTGTTAGGACCTCCTAAGGGACTAGGGTTTTCTAGGTCTAAACTAGTCTCTGTAAAGGAATTTATTAAAGGGGGTTTTTTATTATCTCTAGCCATAATTCTTTTTTTATAATGATACTACTCTACCCTTAATATCGGTATTAGGAAATTTAACTTCAAAGATGGAGGGGTCTTGGGAAGGATATATTACACCATTTTGAGTAGCTCCTTCTATAGCATAAGCATACTTAGAGTAACCTAAACTTTCCCCAACTTTATTATTAAAACTAATATTTTTTACATTTTGAACCCCGGGTACAACCCCACAAGTAAGTAAAGTATATAATTCGTTTATGATAATAGGCTTATTAATTTGCATATTATCTATACTAAAGTAGTTTATTAATTGAGATATACATCCCGAAAGGACTTGGTTACTATTAAAATTAGGAAGTACTACAATTTCAAAGTTAACCCCTATATTAATAATAAAAGCATCTTTTATTCTAACAGAATCTCCAATCATCCTATATTGGGATAAATAAGTAGATAAATTCTGTTTTAAAGCACTAGTAGCATTTACTAGTCGTGTATTATCATTATAAGCTAAAATATATAAATCCAATACTGAGTTATTTTCCCCTGGGAGAGTATTCTCTAATTTAGGGGATTCTGTGTATACTTTGGCTATAGACCCATATTGGGAAGGAAGGCTATAAGCCCTTACTAAATAATCTTCTTGGGTTACTGCTCTAAGTTGAGAAGCATAACTTGCTAGGGAATTAAGTCTTAAATCTTGTACAGTATCTCCGTCTCCCCCCCCGGTTGCGGGGTTAGGGTTATTAACGGCTAAAGAATTAAAGACAGTTTGGGCTAAAGTAGGATCTAAACTATCTGTAGAAAATAATACATTAGCAGTATTACTTATACCACTTAAGGTATTAGCAGGAATGTTAGCTCCTACTCCCCCACCAGTTAGATATCTTACTGTTAAAGTAGTATTTGAAGGGGCTACCCCATATGTTTTATCAAACATAAAATTAGTAGGGGAGTAAGCTGTTGTTAATTTATTTTGGCCATAAGGAAGACCTATCCCTACATTATTAGGGTTAGGAACTATCTGCTCATCATAATCATTAGTTGTACCCGCACCAAACTGTAATTGGAGTGTTGCAGATCCACTATTTAAGTTATTACTACTAACAAATCTAGAAACAAATCTTCTAGGAACTTTTTTTAATCTTAATAAATCACCTACCTCTGCAGTATCATTTTGAGTATTTGGATCGTTAGGAAAAGGATTAGTATTTCTAACAGACTCAAACACAGTTTCTTGGGCTAGGTAGTCTACTTCAACCCATTCATTCCCATCACTATCTGTAACATCTAATATCCCTAAAGGTTGTTGAGTTACAACATTAAAAGTAGCAAATCTTTCGGGGCTTCCTACAGTAATATTGGTAGTATTAATAGTAGCAGAGATAGCTTGAGCACTCTTTTTAAGTAAGAATGAAACAGGATCGGTACCTGTTATTTCATAAACTGATACGGTAGTAGTGTCTAAAGAACTTGATTGGCTAAAATCAATCCTATTTTGTATTAGGAAGGGATTACCAGTATTACCCGTTACAGTTGCATTTTCATTTATAATTAAAGAATACCTAAAATCGGGCAACCATTCCCCAGACCCCGCATCATATATAGCGGGTACTGTTTGAAATACATCTAACTCAGTGGTAGCAGCGCTAGTTACTGAGGGTTTATAACCCATCATGTAAGATAAATCGTATAAATTATTTATCTGCTTAGCATACTGAATAAAGTTTTCTTGAATTTGATTGTCGGTGTAGAAAGCCATGACATCCCCTACATAAGATGCCATTTCAATAAACATCATTCCTGGTGAGGCCGCACTAAAATCCGTAAAGGTAGTTGGAAAATAGGTTTTAGAAAAATTAATAAGGTTTGATCTCATCTCAGAGAAATCCCTATTAATATATTCAATGTTTCTATTAATTCCGTTACTGCTATTTGTCATTATAAAGGTATATTAAATTCTATAGATTCATCTAAACTTGAAAATACCGAGTAAAATATTTGAATTGTAATACTATAATAGTCGGGATCAGCAGATGCTTTAACTTCTTTTAGCTCCACCATAGGAAAAACTAAAGCCATATCATCCTCGATACTTTTCTTTAAAATTTCAAGAGAAGCGGGATCATTAGGCTCAAATAAATATCCTCTTATATTACTGCCAAATGAAGGATTAAATATTCTTTCTCCCTTGCTCGTTAAAAAGTAATTAATAACATTATACTTAATTTGTTCCGCACTAGTATAATTTATATTAAATACCGCATCGGACCCTGAATTGGCTGATGATTGGAAAGGTACAGATAGACCTATCCCTACAGTAGGATACTGATCAAATGCGGGTATATTTCCAACTTTTATAGCCATTACTTTTTATTCATTAAACCCATGATTTGGTCCATACCTAATGTTCCGGATGGTAAATCACCTCCGGGCATTGTTCCTTGAGGGTTAAATTTTTGTACATCTTGTGAAGTAAATTGAGCAGCAGTTTCTCCTAAAATATCAGCATATTTTGCTCTACGATCCTCATTTATAGGTTGAGAAGGTTGAGATTGTGAAATTTTAGGTAAAGACTCTGATACAGTTTGCCTAGGAGCCCTTACGGCTTCTAGTAATACTTCTTTTAATTCTTCTTGAATTGCCTCTTTAACGGCCTCTTTGATTAAAGATTTAAATGCTTGTGCTTTCATTGTTTATAAATATTTACTTAATTAGCTCTTAAATTATCTCTGTCGATAATAAATTTTAATTCGTTTATCATTACCTGGTCTATGGGGGTAAATGATAATTCTGTTTGGATCATTACAATTCCACTTTGGTTTTTACCAAGTGCTCTCCTTCTATTAACAGTAGGTGAATAAGGAACTACTTCTATTTCTAAAACAAAACCATTGTAAGTAGATAAGTTAGGAGATTCCTCAGCTTGGGTTTGGATTTCTGATATTTCTATTAACTCATCGGATACTGGAGTTAAGGTTACCTCGGATTGACAATTTTCAATAGCGACATCTAATAAATTTAATATTCTAATAAAATTAGCTATATAAAAAGAAATTAATGCTAAGGGTACTGAAACTCCATCTAAAGCCGATTTAACAGGGACTATTTTAGAATTTCCTTCTATATCAAATGTTTTTGCAGCAATAAGAGTATCTAAATCATTTAAAAAAGCGGGAACCGCACCTGGTAGACCTGCAGGAATTAATTTAGCGGCTACAGATGCTCCTACCCTTGTTCCTTTTAATCCTTTAATTATACCTACAAGAGTGTTAACTCCTTTTGAAGTTATATTAACTGTTTTGGTGACTATATTTAGAGTTCTAGAGATAGAATTAGCTTGTTGAGTAACATTATTTCTAATATTAACAATTCTCTTTATCTCTTCGGGGGTAGGACACCCTTCATCAAACTCTTCCAATTTCTTCTCTAAAGCAGGGACTATTTTATTAGCAAATACCATTGCTTGATTAGTAACTAAGGTTCCTAAAACAGCTAAACCCTTTTCCTTTAACCCATCGGGTACAGCATTTTGGATAATATTTTCTTCTATTCTAGCCATTAGATAGTTTTACTTACTTTAGATTTAGTTTTAGTTTCTAAATCGGTCTTTAATTTAACTAAAGTTGCTATTAAAGGAGTCGATGAAGCCTTTAAATAAGATAAATAGGGGGAAGGATTAGCATTAAACTGGCTCATCCATTTCTGTAATTCGCCAACCAACTCAGATAAAAGTTCTATAGTTATATCTCCTTTCAATAGGGGTTCTGTTGCTTCTTTATCACCCAACAATATATTAGGAGAATTTACTACAAAAGAATATTCACTATCTATATTAACTGAATATTGGGAATTTAAATTTATAGACTTAGCTGAACTAATTAAGACACTATCAGAACTGGCATTAAATACTAGTCTGTCTGAATTAATTAAAACTTGAGGAGACGAATACCCGGGAACTAATTCGGGGGCTAATGAACTGGTGTATGAATTATAATTAAAAATTTTAGGTTCTAAATTAACTTGTTGATTAGTAGATAAGTAAATTGAGGCTTTATCCTCATTTATATTTTCATCTACAGTCGTCCACCCTTCATTAGTAACAGGACCTTGCCCATTACGAATTTTTATTATAGGTTCTTTCCCTTCATACCCTCCAAATCTTATTGAATTTCCAAATCTCCCTTCTAATATATAATCCCCTATATAGGGTTGAAGAGGATTTATATCAATTTGTTCAACAAATCCTTTGCCCAAATTAATTTCAGTTCCTCCATCTGTTACTCTTCTTACACTCCCTGCAGAAGTTTGTTCATAATCTTTTTGTTGAGAAGGAGGGAGTGTTGAAATTCCGGGAATAGCATTATGGTGCTGACTCCCCCATACATTTATAGGAGGAAAATAATAGAAGCGGTTAGATGTTGTACTGCTTTCTAATCCTGTAGAGGGTAAAGATATAACTACAACTACTTCATTCAATAAAGGATATTGCTTAATATTAGGGAATAATGGGTAAGCTTGTGTATTAGAATTAGTATTAGTAGGTTGGGTTATATCCTCTATTAAAACCATACCTATAGAAGCCCACTCCCCATATTGTTTAAATAACGGGTTAGACTCATCTAATATGATATCTTTTACCCTAGCCGAAAATAAAATTTTTTCTTTAGGTTCAACGGGTTCGCTATACCTACTTAAAGCTCCCTGAGCAAGACCTGCTATGCCATATTGAAAATTAGGCATTACTTCTTTTTATCGTCCTTAAATTTCTTTACTTCTTCTAATAACTGATATTTTTCATCTTCGGTCATTCCGAAGCTCCCATCATCCCCACCTTCCTGACTCACCGCACGTTGAATAATAGTAGCCATTTTGATGAGTTGCTCATCATTTTTAACTGATATTTCAAGATATTCCTTAAGTAAAGGAACGATTAAAGTAGCATCCCCAATATCTTGAATTAGAGGTTTTAATTCTGATATGAGAGTCGAAATTTGTTCTTCCTTTTTCTTTTGGTTTAAGTAAATTTCTTCCAATATGTCGGAAAATTTTTTCTTACCAAATATTTTTTTGTCGAGCTGTCCCATATTTATTTTGTTTATAAATATAGATCCTCTTTAAAATTAGTATGTCCATTTTCTTTATAAAAAAGATAATGTTCTTTATATATGTCCCCTAATCGATCTGCTATTTTAGTAATTTGAGGGGTTTTAACCTCTACCATTTCCCTAATATAAATGTAAAGGGCTTTTTTATTAAAAATATCTAAAAATTCCCGTTGTTCAAAAATAGATAAAATAGCATCTGCAATTTGAGCATCTTTAATTTTAGGAAAAAAGACCGAAAGATTATTCTGACAGTAGGTAACATACTCATCCATAAAAATAGAATCATTATCTTTTTCCATTGGGTCATAATCCTCATCGTATGAATAATTTAGGTTATGATATAGTTCTTCGAGTGGGGCTTTATCTACTCGTTTCTTATAGTTTTTTGTATTTTGTATAATCAAATACCGCTTCGCAATCGTCCCAAAGTATGAAAACGCTTTTGTCCCACGTGTAGAATCAAATAAATGAATTTTACTTAATAAAAATGTTATAACCTCATGTTGGAGGTGTTCAATATTATCTACTTCTGTATAATAAAATTTAAAAGTATGGATAATATTTTCGGTTAATTTAAAAAATCCATAATGGATGCCGTCCCTATATATATTACTTCGTTCCTCGGGATCAGAAGAGCCATTGTATTTAACAATAGCATCTTCTGTTTCTTGGGTGAAATATTGATTTTTAGTTTTTGGTTTCCTTTTTCTTGGGGGTAATGTGCTCATAATTTGTCCATCCTGAAGTTAGATAAGACTTTTTGGAGTTCTTTAATTTGCTCGAACATAAATCCGATCTCATCATCACTCTTAAAAATCTCCCGCTCATCAATTTTCTTAAGCTTCTCATCAGAAAATTCAATGATTCTACTAAGCTGATCTAAATATTTTTGAAAGGAAAGTAAAATATCTTCACTTCTTTCATTTTTACGTAGAAGGTTAAAGGTTGTAAATCCTAAGATTACAACTGTAACACTTAATATACTGATTATTATTGTTGATATCATAATTTGTCAAATAAATTTCTAAGACTTTCACTCTTAATTCCTGAAAGTGCTTTGTCTTTAGTAGATTTCTTAACGTCTTTCGCCAATATAAAATTTTCTTTAGTAGGAGGCACGGGATTCTTAAATTTAGGCAGCCACTCACGCTCAAATTCAATACGAGCTGCCATTAAATCCGCCTGGTGAAGAATAAATGGTAAGGCTGTACGTGGTTTTTGCTCGGGCATAAATGCCTTAAGATACTTCTCATTAGCAACATCATATAACCCATCATGAGTTTGAATAGCTAACATTTCATTAAAAGTATATTGAATTCCGTGGGATTGAAGCATAAATAAACCCCTATCTGGGACTGATGCGAACGGAACAGATTTATTAAACATATAATCTTCCCCTAATTTATCTTTTCTCCATTTATCGGTTTGGGGGATATATGATTCATATTCTTCACTACCCATTTTCCCTAAATCATGATTTATAGCTGAAAATACTAATTCTTCAATAGTAAAAGTAGACATATCTGCTCCTTCACTTTCCCATAATTTAGACTGTTTAAGGGAGCAACGAACGACACGGTTTACGTGATCCACATAACCTCCTGGAAATGAATTATGATATTCTTTCTTATGAGCAGCAGGCATCATTGAAATCCTCTCCTCATATTTTTTATAAAATGTAAGGAGTGATTCTTTTCGTGGGGAACTCACATATTGTTCAATATTTGAACAGAATTCTTCCCAATTTGTAAGAATTTGTTTTTCGTTAAGCATTATACGCGATTTTGTTCGTTTGCTGTCATAGGTTCGCGTTCAACTGCGGCCTTGATTTCTTCTACCAAATCCTCACATTCTATTTTAACCTTATTAACTTCTTCATGATTCCCTCTTCCATTATGGAATTCAATATGCTTTAACTTTGCTTCGATATTTTCGAGCTTCTTTTGGATATGTTGTCTGTAATACATTTTTTATAGATTTGATTATAAGTTACGAAGGAGAATTGCAAAAATCAAGGAATTTTTTAAGAAAAGCACACTTTTCGTATTCTTCTTCATTTTCAAAATAAGTCATTGCGGAATTTATAGCTTTTATAAATTTTTCCGTACATTTTTCAACTAATATTTCTTGGGAGTATTCATCTTCTATATTGAATTTATTAATATATTCCCAAGCTCTGTTAAATAATAAATTCTCCCCTGCTTTTTCAATATCTTTCATGTCTAAGGCAGAATCTGCAACTTTAAACATTTCTATTAACCCTTTTTGGTAAGAAAGATGATTATTTATAAGCTTTTCAAACATCCCTAAAAAATATCTAGGATGGTTGTCATCTATCCCCTTAACAAATTCAGGTGTGGGGATATCTTGATTGGT